>ERZ1106922.178-NODE-178-length-29495-cov-13.800781_pt1 | contig 29495 bp, 20 predicted proteins | sample MGYA00403656_ERZ1106922 | MGnify/ENA primary metagenome ERZ1106922 (study PRJEB35170, sample SAMEA104062453) | human gut metagenome | biome: human gut; feature: human-associated habitat; material: faeces | place: Denmark | collected 2012-10-12 ... | reverse complement strand
TTAGCGTGAGGCGGAGTATGTGACCGAGCACGTAGCCCGTCAGAGGCGTGCTATGCGGCGTCCCCTCACAGGGGCGGCGGATCATTTCGCCGCCATAGACAGATCAAAATACCCCACTTGGCGTAACACCTCATACACCCCCACCGCCACGCTGTTGGAAAGATTGAGACAGCGCACGTCGGAGATCATGGGGATGCGCACGGCGCGATCGGCGTGGGCGGTGAGGAGCGGCTCGGGCAGGCCGCGGGTCTCCTTGCCAAAGACGAGGAAGGCGTCGCGCGGATAGGTCACGGAGGAGAAGGAGCGGCGGGCTTTGGAGGAGAAATAGAAAAAGTTCTCCTCGCCGAAGCGCGACCACAGCTCTTCCAGCGTGGGGACGTGCTCGATATGTACTTTGTCCCAATAATCCAGCCCCGCGCGCTTGACGCGCGACTCGGTTATCTCGAAGCCCAGCTTGCCCACGAGGTAGAGCGACGCGCCCGTGCAGGCGCAGGTGCGCGCGACGTTGCCCGTGTTCGCGGGGATCTCCGGCTCGACCAGCACGACGGATATCATACGCCCGCCTCCAGCTCGTACACGCACGCGGTGAGGTTGGGGACGTAGTTCATGGAGTACTCGGACTCCTTCCACTCGTCGTGCGTGAGCGCGTAGACGAGGAAGGATATGCACACGCCGTGGCTGACGACGAGCACGGTCTTGCCGTCGCACGTGCGGCGCAGGTCGTCCACGAAGGAGCGCACGCGTGCGAACACGTCCGCGCTCGGCTCCGCACCCACGTCCTCCGTCAGCGCGAAGAACAGTTTAGTGTGGTCGGTCAGTCCCAGTTCGTCGTAAGTCCGACCGTCGTACTTGCCGAAGTCGCGTTCGAGCAGGCGCGCGTCCGCCTGCACCTCGATGCCCCTGCCCTCGACGATCGCCTTGGCCGTTTCCATGGCGCGGGAGAGCGGCGAGGCGTAAGCCGCGTCTATGCGCTCGCCCGCCAGACGTCTGCCCTCTTCGCGCGCGGCGACGACGCTCTCGGGCAACAGCGGTATGTCGCTCCTGCCCTGTATCCTTCCCGCCTTGTTCCAAGCGGTCTTGGCGTGTCGTATTATTATCAGTCGTATCATGCGTACATTATATCACGCCGCAACGCGCGGCGCAAGGAAAACGAGCACATCAAACGACTGCGGACACCGAAGTGTCCGCAGCCCCGACGTACGTTATTTTCAGTTCTTGACGTTCAGCCTGCCGTTGGCCTCGAACAGCACGCCTATCGTGCCCGCGCCCGTGTGCGCGCCGATGACGCGGCCTATCCAGCCCACCTGCACCTTGGAGCCGAAACGCGCCTTGATCGCCGCCTCGGCCTCCGCCGCCTTGTCGGGCACGTCGGCGTGCGCGATCCATATCTTCTTGCTCGCGGGATCGGGGCAGTATTCCTCGATATGGTCGAGCACCGTCTTGAGCGCCTTCTTCCAGCCAACGGGCTTTTTGTAGACGCAAAGGTGTCCCTCGTCGTCGAACACGATGACGGGCTTTATGCTGAACATGGAGCCCACCACCGCGGCCGCCGCGCTCACTCTGCCGCCCCGCTTGAGGTGGAAAAGATCGTCGGCTATGATGTAGACCTGGATGCGGTGCGCGTAGTTGCGCAGCGTTTCCGCCGCCGTCGCCGCGTCCACGCCCTCATCGCGCAGTACGAGCGCTTTTTCGTATATGGGCGCTTCCGCCTGGGTCGCGCCTATGGAGTCCACGACGTACACCTTCGCGTCGTCATGCTTGGAGTTGAAGGACTCCGCCGCCTGGCAAGCCGACGCATACGTCTTGGACAGCCCGCCCGAGAGCGAGAGATGCACGATGTCGCGCTTTTCCTCGGCGTACACCTGTTCCCAGAACTCCTCGTGTTCGTAGGGGTTTATCTGACTGGTGACGGGCATCGCGCCCGCTTTGAGCTCATCGTAGAACTTGATGTAGCTGCTGTCGTCCTCGGCGATGTCCCGATACGTCTGACCGTTCACGGTGTAGGTGAGCGGTATGCACTTGACGTGCGCCGCTTCCAGGTCCTTCACGAAAACGTCGACGGCGCTGTCGGTGGTGAAAGTGAACATTTTATCCCTTCCTCGGGAAACGAGCTTCCCTTGCTTTATTTCCTTAGTATTATACAACTTTCCGAGCGCTTTTTCAAGCCTTTTGACATATATGCGATAATTAATTCGCTAATGCCCGCGCTCGGGCGCGAAAGCGGCGTATTTCCTGCGCGTGGCCTCGCCGCCGCGCAGATGCCGCTCCGCGAGGTTCTTTTCAAGCACCTCGCGCACGCGCTCCGCCAGAGCGGCGTCCAGCATCGGCAACCGCTCGGTCACGTCCTTATGCACGGTGGACTTGGCCATTCCGAAGGCTCGCGCGGCCACGCGTACCGTCGCGCCGCTCTCCGCCATATACCTGCCCAGGGCCTTCGCCCGTTCGTCGTAATTTGCCGTCATGATAGAATATATGACGTTAAAGCGCGAAAAAGTACGATTTTCGGGCTACCCTTCCCCTTTTTCCTCGCATGCCGGGCAAAAAAACGCGCCGCCGCGGGGATATCCCGCGGCGCATGAAAAGACCGCCGCGGTGAGGGGCCCGCGGCGGTCATAGAGGATGCAGTCGTCCTTAACACAAAGGACGGACGACTTAAGCGTTACGCACGATCTTCATCGGATGCGGGCCCGGCCGCGCGCGCTTTTTTGAGCGCTCCGCGTACGGTGAAGAAGCCCCATACGAGCAGACCGACGGGTATGAGCACATCGGCTATGATGAGGACTATGCGCCAATATGCCATATACGTCTGATAGATGACGCCCTCGCCTATGCCGTTCATGGCGTTGGAGTTGACGACGGTGTAGAGCACGTGCTTGGTCGCCTCCTGCATGACGTATACGTCGAGAGAGTCGGACGCGTCGTACCACGACGACGGCATGATGGTATCCAGCCACGTATCGCCGCCCGCGTATACCATCTGTTCCATGTCCATGTGCGGCTGGTTGGAAGCGAAATCGCAGATCACCGTTCCGTCGAAGCCCCACTCGTTGCGAAGGACTTCGGTGAGCAGACGGTAATCGCCGCCCGTCCACTTGGTGCCTATGCGGTTGAACGAGCTCATCATCGCGGTAGCCCCGCCCTTTTTGACGACGAGTTCGAAGGGTTTGAGATACAATTCGCGCAGGGACTGTTCCGTCAGCCACGTGCACACGCCGCCGCGATGCGTTTCCTGTTCGTTTGCGGCGAAGTGCTTGACGTAGGCATACACGCCCTTGCTCGCGGCGCCGCGTATGACCGCGGACGCCATAAGGCCGGTGAGCACGGGATCTTCGCTGTAATACTCGGGGTTGCGACCGCCGAAAGGAGTGCGGTGAAGATTGACACCGGGCGCGTACCAGCCGCTGTACGGCTTGTAATCCTTCTCGCCGTGGTTATAGCCGATAAGACCTTCGTTGCCCACCGCAACGCCCATCTTTTCGGCAAGCTCGACGTTCCACGTCGCGGCTATGACGGGCTCGCAGCAGAACACGCAGGTATCCGTGACGATGTCGCCGCTGCCCATGAACTTGGTGAATCCGGCGGGGCCGTCCGTATCGATGGTCTCGGGCTTGCCGATGTAATCGATGGAAGGCGTCTTGAACGCGCAGTTGCTGAGCGTGTCCCAAAGCGAGCTGACGGTTATGCGCGTCATGAGCTGATCCCACAACGGATCGTTCGCTTTCAGACCGCGGAGCTCGTAGAGCTGCAGACCGTCGCGGCTCTTGCTGCGTGCGGGCGCACGCTCGCTCGCCGCTTTTTTGACAACGTCGCTTTCCGCGGTGAGCGGATTGCCGCTGTCGCGGTCGGTGCGCAGGCCGTTTATGAATGCGGAGTCCACCGTCTTTTCGGCATCGTCGCGCATGGCGGGAGCGGTACCCGTCCAGTCGTTCCTCGAAAGCTCGCTGCCCAACTGATCGTCCGCGTCGCCGAAGCGGTTTTCGACGTTATAGTCCGTCACGGGGTCCGTCCCGATGACGAGATCGGACTCAAGATCGGCCGTCACGCGCGCGTCCACGGTGTGAGCGTCCGAGCATACCCTGAACTCGTAAGCTCCCGCATCCAGCACGTATCCGCCGTCGCCCGAATCGTCGTAAGAGGCGAAGTCATACGGCGTGAACGTGAGCGTCACTTCGCTCGTGCCGCCGCCCGCGATGGACTCCGTCTTGGCGAAAGCGACCAACACTTCGGCGGACTTTTCCGTTTCGCCCGCGGTGTAAGGGGGCGCGACGTAGAGCTGCACGACGTCCTTGCCCGCGACCGAGCCGGTGTTATGCACCTCCACGGTCACGGACAACTCGGTCGACGGCGTCCATGTGGACGGATCGGGTATCGAACTGCTCTTTATGGTCTTTTCGAACGTGGTGTACGACAGACCGTAGCCGAAGGGATAGACCACGTTGTCCTCGCACCACTCCTCATCGCCCGCTCCGCGCGTTTCGAAGTAACGGTAACCCACGTAGATGCCTTCCTCGTAATCGATGAACCACTGCGTCTGCGCGGTGCCGTCCGAGATGTAGCTGTCCAGACCGGCGACGCCCTTGACGCTGAAATTCTCCACCGCGGGAATGGCGGTAAAGTCGCGGGCATAGGTATCCGTCAGGTGTCCCGATGGATTGATCGTGCCGTTCAGTATGCGGCCGAGCGCCATGATGCCCGTCTGACCGGGCAGTCCGATCTGCAGAGCGCCCTTGACCTCGGAGGCAAAGTCACGATCGACGGAGGACTCGTCGCGATCGTCGACGGAGTCAAGAAAACCCAGCTCGATGGGCGTGCCGCTGTTGACGATCAGAACGACGTTTTCGAAATGATCGCAAGCGAGCGCGAGCATATCCTGCTCGTTCTTGTCCAGCTCGAGATAGTGGTCGGATTCGCTCATTGCGCCCGGCGTGTCTATCATGGTGGTGGGCAGGTCGGAGTTCTCGCCGCTCGTACGCGTAATGACGACCAGCGCCAGATCGTTGTAATCGTCGAAGGAGGATATCACGTCGTCGGTGTACAGCCCGACGGCCGTTTCGCCGGTGGCGAAACCGGAGGGTATCGCGCCCGAAGCCATGCTGGGAGCGGAAGGTCGGGGGTCGCCCGACGCGCTGCTTTCGTAGAAGGCTTTGAGCGTGGGGTTCACCTCGAAATCGGCGGCTTCCAGGCTGTCGAAAATGGTAGCGGGGTCTTCGATGCTCCCGCCCACACTGCCCGAGCTGCCGTACGAGAGATCGACGGAGTTCTTACCGAACACGGACACCTTCGCGCGCGCGGTCGAGCTCGTTTTCACGGGCAGGACGTTGTCGTTTTTAAGGAGCACGAAGCCTTCTTCGCACATCTCCTCGTTGACGGCGTTTGCCGCGGCGAGAGCGGAGGCCTTATCCGTAATGCCCTCGTCCGCCTTGAAATAGGCATTGTCGCCCGTGCCACCTATGCGCTCGCTGCGCTCTCCCCCGAACATGGTGTCCATGAGTCCGGGAATGACGGACGTCAGCACGACGCTTACGGCGATGACGAGCGCGACCACCACAACGGTCACGATCAGCCACACCCTGAACGCCGTGTTCTTAAGCAATGTCTTTATCATGTGTCACCTCCGTCAACGCAGACCGTCCAGATTGGACGTATGGCACTCGCCTTCCGTCCAGTCTATGTCGGCATTGGTATAGATGTACATGCAGTCGAACATGGGCGCCGTGGCGTTCATCGTCCCGCCCAGGCTCTTTTCGTTGTCGATCTCGATGGTGATGACGTTATTGCCCTCGCGAAGGGACACGTCCTCGTTCAATATGAAGTCGCTGAACGGACGGCGAGTGCCCTCGGTGGGGTCGGTGACGCCCTCGAATTCCAGCGTTTCGTACTCGATCGCCTCGCCGTTGACCTTGACGGGCATCTCGGTGTCGCTGAGCGTGAAGTTGCTGCCCTCGCCGGTCAGACGGAGCGCCAGCACGCAGCCGTCGACGTCCTCGTCCGAAGTGATGTTGAACGTGAGGGTGTTGCCTTTGACGTACATGTAACCGACATAGAAGCCGTTGCTCGCCCCGCCGTTCATGTTATCCACGTCGATAAGACCGATGCCCTCAACGGAGCTGGACCAACCCACTCCCACCATACCGGTGAGGTCGACGTACTCCGCCTCGAAAGTGTGGATCATGAGCCACTTGGCGTACAGCGTCGTGTCGGTCGTGACGAACGTGTTGAAATTGTATACCGTCGTGCAGGCGGCGTCCGTGTACCAGCCCATGAACGCGTAACCGTCGCGCACGGGGTCGGCGGGTTCGGTCACGCGGCGACCCGAGTTGATCGTCTGCGAATAGTAAACGTCCCCGCCGTCGTAATTATACGCGAATGTCACGGTGACGGTGTCGCCCGCCGATTCCTCCCAACCCGCGTAGAGCGTGATGTCCGAATTTACCGACGACGAAAACGCGTATTCCGTCGTGCAGGCGGCGTCCGTGTACCAACCCGTAAACACGTATCCGCCGCGCGTCGGAGCGGGCGGCTGAGTCACGGTCCCGCCGATCTCGACGTTCACGGCAGTATCCGTGCCGTCCGCCCAATTGGCGTCGAACGTAACGGTCGCCTCAGTCTGTACCCAACCCGCGTAATAGGTCGCGTCTTCCGTCACGGCATACTCAAAATCCGCTTTTTCCGTGCAGGCGGCGTCCGTGTACCAACCAGTGAAACCGAATTTATCGCGCGTCGGGTCGGACGGCGGCGTCACCACGTCGCCCTCGGCTACGGTCTGCGTGCCGTTTGCGGGCGCGCCCTCATAGTTGTAATCGAACGTGATCGTATAGTCGCCCGAGCCCGTCGGATCCGTCGGGCCGCAGGCCGCCAGCAGGCAGACGGCGAGTAGGACGATCGCGGTAACGATGAAAAGTCTTTTGGTTTTCATGTCTGTCTCCTTTACTTTCTTTTCTCCTTGATATCCCGTCAAATGCCGTCCAAGGGCGGCCGAAGCCACCCTTGGACCGCAGATTCACGGAACCGACCGATCATCATTCCTCATCTTTACGCAGTTTGCGCATCGCGACGAACGCGAGGAGCGCGACGGCGAGCACACCGCCCGCGATACCGAATCCGACGACGGATCCGCAACCGCCTTCCTCTTCACCCGCCGTTTCGAGCGCAGCCACTCTTGCCGCGAGCGCATCGAGATCCGCTTTGGAAGCGGAGCCTTCGAGCGCCGCGATGTCGGCCTTGATGGCGTCGAGCTCATCGGAAACGTCGGCGTCGCCCAGAGCGGCCTCGAGCGCTTCGATGCGTTCGGTCAGCAGTTCGATGTCCGTCTTGCCTGCCGAAGGTACTTCTCCGCCCACCGTAATGGTCACGGGCAGCTCGTACTCGAGAGTGTCGTTGCCGTCCGCCACGGACACGTTGACGACGAAGTCGAACGTGCCGAGCTCGGCGGGCGTGCCGGAGATCTCACCGGTAGCCGTATCCAGCTCAAGACCGTCGGGCAGCTCGCCTACAACGGAGTAAGTCTTGTCGTTGTCCGCGAACACCGTGGTATCCACCGCGCCCACATACGACTTGCCGTACTCGGCGTCGGCAGCCTGGGAATACGAGAACGCGGGAGTGACCTGAAGGGTCATCTCGGCTTCGGTCCTCACCCACTTGTCGAGGATCATGCGAACGGTGAACTTGAAGGTGCCCGCAGCGCCCACGGGAGTACCGGTGACGGAACCGTCCGCGTTGAGCGTCAGGCCCTCGGGCAGCGCGCCGCCGGCCAGCTCATAACGAGCCTCGGTGGCGCCGAAGTCCATGGCGACGGAGATGTCGGCGTCAGAGCCCTGCGCGACGGAGGCAAGAGTCTTGTCGGCGTAAGCGCCCAGATCGTATCCGTTCTTTCCCGCCATGATGTTGGCCTCGGTGTAGAGCACGCGCTGCGCGCACATACGGACGTAATAATACTGCACGTCGCTCTGCATCGTGATGTCTTCCTGAACGTCGGCAAGCTGCACCTGGCTCACTTTGCCGTTGGTCGCTGCGGCTTCGGTGACGAGCTCCTCTCTGGTGAGCTCGCCTGCCGCTATGTCATCGTTGACGCGGTAGTAGACTACCACCAGCTTGCGGCTCTGATAGGAACCGGTCGTGAACACGTCGCCGGCCTCATAAGCCTTCTGCGTGCTGAAGTTGCTTGCGCTCGCGACTTCGACGGAGCCCGCTCCGTTACGAAGGGAAGCGTTCCACGCGCCGTCGGGAACGAGCGTGCCGAGAGGCAGGTCGTTGCCCGCGCGGAGCAGCATGGTGCTGGGCCAGCAGTTGCTGTTGTACATATCCGTGACGATCGCGCCGTCGAAGCCCCATTCGTCGCGGACAAGGTTCTGTATCAGACGATAGTTGACTGCGGCGGCTATCTGACCGATACGGTTGAACGCGGTCATGATGCCCGTCGCGTTGCCTTCCTGGATGGCCATCTGGAAAGGCTTGCAGTAAGTCTCTCTGAGCGCCTGCTCGGTGCAGTAGGTGTTGATGCCCTTTCTGTAGATCTCCTGGTCGTTGAGCACGAAGTGTTTGATCCAGCAGTTGAGGCCCTTGCTCTGAGCGCCGCCCACGACTGCCGCGGCCATGTAGCCGCCCAGGATGCCGTCCTCGGAATAATACTCGAAAGTACGGCCGAGGAAGTGCGAACGATGGATGTTCATCGCGGGTCCGTACCAGCCCGCAAGGTCGCTTGCGTTGGTGTAGCTATCGTCCTGCCAGCGGAGCATGGCCTGGTTCGCGGTAAGCACGCCCAGACGCTCGATGAGCACGGCGTTCCACGTTGCCGCCTGAAGGGGCGCGACGCACCATGCGAAACCTTTCGACAGCGAGATGGGGCCGTCCGTTTCACGGGTCTGTTCCTTGGCAATGGAAGGCACCGCCGCGGTACCGTGGCTGCCGAAGCTGACCACGCTCGTCAGTTCTTCCCAGGTGAGCTGGTTCATGAATTCGACCCACGCGGGATCGTCGAACGCGACGCCCGTCATGTCCGAAAGTATGGTCTCGTAGTGGCCGTCCGCGTCGAGCACGCCTTCGCCCTGCGTCCAATCCGCGGGAACGGTGACGTCCGCCCAAGGAGTATCGGAATAGCCGCCGTCCGTGCGGTCGTCGTCGGCCACCGCGTAGTAGTCGCGCATGATCGCGTCGTCGAACCACGCGTCGTCGCGCTTAAGCTCGTCGACGGTCGCGGCTTCGGGCTGCGTGTAAGTGCCGTTGATGAAATCCATGCGGGAAACGAGGTCCATCGTGAGGTCGGACTCCTCGTAGCCGCCGTAGTAATCCAGGCTGTTGTACTCGTCCTCGCCCGAGAACAGAGGCTGCGCCTCTTCGCCGCTGAAGTCGTCCTCGCTCAGGATGACATCCTGCGCGACGGAGAACGCGTAAGCGTCGTAACGTTCGTGAGAGTTCTTCATCGCGAACAGATTGTAGTCGCCCTCGTCCAGCTCATAGGTGGAGCTGTCGTTGGCGTCGTTATAGTCGAAGGACGCCATGTCCTGCACGTTGACGGGTACGACCACGGTGTCGGTCTTGCCCGGGAGCACGATCGCGGACTTGCCCACGCCCACGAGTTTGACGTAGGACTTCTCGATCTCGTTCTCGTAGTAAGGCGCGTTGACGTATATCTGCACGACGTCCTTGCCCGCGGCTTCGCCGACGTTGGCGACGTTCACCTTGACGTACACGGTGCCTTCATCGCCCGCAAGCGTACCGGCAAGCTCGGTCGAGCAGGCTTCGTCGGCATACACGCCCACGATATCCTGCGTAAAGCTCGTGTAGGACAGGCCGTAGCCGAACGGATACATCATCTGTTCGTCGTACCACGCGTCGCCGCTGCCCGCCTCGTTCTGCTCCATCTCATACCACATGGTCTCGTAGAACATGTATCCGAGATAGATGCCTTCCTCGTACTGCACTTCGGTGAAGCCCGAACCGGGAGTGTTGCCCTTAGGCACGGTGCCGTATACCTCGCCGTCCATGGTGCGATACACGTTGGGATAAGGATTGGTCTCCGCGTCGTAAACGGGTTCGCCCTCGTTGGTGACGGCCTGCGCGCCCGTACCGTAGTTGTTCCAGACTATCGACGAGGTGAAATCGCGCTCGAACGTGTCCACCAGCTTGCCGGAAGGATTGACCTCGCCGTTAAGTATCTTGCCGAGGGCCATGATGCCGTTCTGGCCGGGCTGGGATATCCACAACGCCGCGTCCACGCCGTACTTGGCCTCGTCGAGTTCCTTGAGCTCCATGGGGTTGGAGGCGTTGAGGACGACGATGACCTTGTCGAAATTGGCGGCCACGTGCTCCATGAGCTTCTGCTCGGCGTTCGTGAATTCCAGATAATGCTTGTTGACGATGCCGTCCACGTGTTCGCCCGCGTCCGCCTTCTCGCCTATGTCGGTGGAGACGTCCGCGTTCTCGCCGCCCACTCGGGAGAACACCACGATCGCCGCGTCGTTATAAGACTTGTAGGAATCGGTGACCTCTCTGCCGAACTCGGATATCTCGTCCTTGGGAGTGGTGGTGGAATCGGCCGCGTAGAAGCTCTTCAACGCGGGGTTGATCCTGAATCCCGCCTCGTTGAGCGAGTCTTCCAGGCTGGGGGCGGTGTCCGCGCGGACGCTGCCCGTGCCGGTACCGGCAAGCAGCAGGTTGTCCGAACGCACGCCGAACACGCTCACGTTCTTGACGTCGCTCGCGAAAGGCAGCGTATCGTTGTCGTTTTTAAGCAACACCATGCCCTCGCCCGCGATCTGGATATTGAGCTCTTCGGCCGCCGCGACCACTTCGTCGTGGTCTTCGAAGTCCGAATAGTACTTACCGTCGTATTTGAGCGCGTCGGCGGACGCCGCCATAACGGACCCTGCCAGCGCGACGATAAGCAGCAACGTGACAAAAACAAATGTCAGTTTGCCTTTTTTCGTCATACTTTTTCCTCCTGTCATAAAAAATATCGTTCCGGACCCCTCTTTTTCGGATCCGAAACGATATTAACACAATAATACACGACGGGCAACATGGTTGTCGCAAGCTGACCTCGGCCGGTCGTAAGCTGTATATTCACTTTATTGCGGGTATGACGATGTCCAGCTCGAACACGTTGTCCTCCACGCGCACGGAGATGTGTCCGCCGTACTTTTCGGCGATGTATTGTATGCTTTTAAGGCCGTAGCCGTGGTATTGCTTGTCCGCCTTGGTCGTGACGGGCAGACCGTGCTCGAACACGGGCGGGCGCTCAACGTAGTTGTCTATGTGTATGGATATGAGATCGCCCCGTCTGCCGATGCTCATTGATATGACGCGCTTGTCGGGATCGGGGATGTCGATGACGCTCTCGATGGCGTTTTCCATGGCGTTGCCGAACAGCGAATAAAGATCCACGTCGCTCATCACGCTCAGTCCGGACACGTCCGCCAGATAGGACAGCTTTATGTTGTGTTTTTCGCAGTACAGGCTCTTCTCCGTTATGATGGTGTCCAGCGCGTCGTTGCCCGTCTTTGCGATGCTGTCGTATATGAGCACGGCGTTCTCCACGTCCTTCAGCTCTTTTTCTATGGCCTCGTTGCAGGTCATGGCGCGGATCGCCGCTATCTGATGCCGCAGGTCGTGACACTTGCGGTTGATGATGTCTATGTTCTCCTTGTTTATCTCCCTGATCGCCTGCTTGCCGTGCATCATCTTCTCTATCTCCGCGCGCTCACGCTTGTCCTTGCCGCGCTCGAACAGCCCGAACTGCAGGATGAGGAGCAAAAGACAACACACGATGGCGTATATCTTGCCCGAATACTCCGTGCGCTCCTCCCTCGATACGTATACGCTGAGAAGGTAAACTATGAGTATGGTCACGACGGACAGCGCGAGGATGTATTTGTTGTTTATCCCCAGCTCGTCCCCCTTCTTTATGCGGCGCACGAACACGAAATACGCGAGGACGTACAACGCCACGCCCACGACGAATATGTCGAAATACGCCCAGAACCCCTTCAACCCGAACACCGCGTTTGTAAGCGTCGCGGCGTTGCGCGCGAGATGCTGCATGGCGTACGCCGCCGTCCCGAAAAACAGCAGATCGGTAAGCGACACCTTGAAACAAAAGAAGAACCCCGCCATGCACGCAAGGAACACCGCCATCCAGTTGAGGTTGAACCAGCCGAATTCCAGCCATTCGAAATGGTATATGCGCGAACCCGGGTCTAGCAGCATGAGAAGGTACGGGAAAAAGGAATATAACGACACGTACAGAGTAATACGCAAAGGAAAAAGCGAGCGTCTGTTCAGCACGGGCGCGAACATCAGCATGGCTTCGAGCAACTGCGTGGCGAATCTGCTCATGAAGGTGACTACGGCTTGGACTATCTCCATCACACGCCACCCCCGCGGTACGTCGCCAGATCGTCCAGGAACAGCTTCCGCTTGGGACGGGAGATCTGCAGCTCCGCGCCCGCGACCACCACCATGTTGTCGCGTATCCCCGTGACGTACTTAAGGTTGACGAGATAGCAGTGATTGCACCTCGAGAAACCGTAAGACCGCAATTTCTTTTCCAGATCGCTCAACGAGCCGCGCGTGGAATAATCGCCCGTGTCGGCATGGTACACCAGCCTGTGGTCAATGACCTCCACGTACGTGATCTGGGACGTTTCCAGGCGCATGACGCCGTTCTCCTGCGGCACGTTGACGTAAGTTCCCACCAGCCTCCCCAGCCTGCGCAACGCCTTTTTCATCTTGAGCGCGAATTCGAAATAAGTAACGGGCTTGACCATATAGTCGAGAGCGTCCACTTCGTATCCGCGTATCGCGTACTGCGCCATGTTGGTAATGAAAACGATCAACACGACGGGATCGAGCTCGCGCAGTCTGCGCGCCACCTCCAGCCCGTCCATATACGGCAATTCGATGTCCAAAAGCACGATGTCGTACACGGGACGGTACCCTTCGAGAAAATCCAGTCCGTTACCGAACGCGGTCACCACCGTTTCGGTCCCCGTTTCTTCACGAAACTTAACGACGTATTTTTTCGTTTGCTCGACCTGCTTTTCGTCGTCTTCGACGATCGCAATGCGAACCATCGATCTATCCCCCTCCGTTAAAATGTCAGAACATCCTATTATGTAAGTATAGCTTTGCGCCGACTGCCCGACAACAATGTTGTCGCAACCTGTCCTCTCCATGCCGTAACCTGTCCACGCGGACGTCGCCGCGCGTTTACGCATCGCGCGGGCATCGACCCGTTCGCCGCCGCTCCCGCGGCGAAGGCCCACCCCTCTCAGCTTTAGTTTGTCACGCATGACGCCGTTGTAATTGGTCTCCGTGATGTTTGTGATCGTGCGCCATATCATTATATCATTTTTTGAGCGCGAAAGCGAGCCCGCGGGGCAAAAAAACGCGCCGCCGCGGGGATATCCCGCGGCGGTGCTTTGCTGTTGTCCGAGCGATGAGGGGTATCGCGTCGGACCGGATCAGACGGCTGAGTTATTTGGAGATCGTCTTGTTCTCCGCTTCGTACTTTTCGCGCTTGGCCTGTTTGAGCACACTCCTTATCACGAAGAAGCCCCAGATGGCGGCGGCGACGATAAGACCGATGTCGAAGAAGAAGATGAGGACTTCCCACCAAGCATAGTAGGTGATGTAGTACGCGCCTTCGCTATGGCCGTTGATGGCGTTGGAGCGAGTGAGCGTGTAGAGTATGTTCTTGACGTTGGTCTGCAGCACGGTGAAGTCGGCGGCGGACGAAGGCGTCCAGGGCTTGGGCTGGTTGGCGAGGTTGAGGTCGCCGCCCGCATAAGCCATCTGCTTGGTGTCCATGAAGGACTCGGTGTTGAAGTCGGTTATGACCATGCCCTTGAAGCCCCACTCGTTACGCAGGATCTGCGTGAGCAGGCGGTAGTCGCCGCCCGTCCACAGCGTGCCGATGCGGTTGAAGGAGCTCATCATGCCCATGGTCTCGCCTTCCTTGACGGTGATCTCGAAAGGCTTGAGGTAGATCTCGCGGAGGGACTGCTCGGTGAGCCAGGTGCAGACGCCCGAACGGTTGGTCTCGGCGTCGTTGACCGCGAAGTGCTTGACCTGGCAGTAGACGCCTCTGCTGCGCGCGCCGGTGACGACTGCCGCGCCGAGCTTGCCCGAGAAGAACGGATCTTCGCTGTAGTACTCGAAGTTACGTCCGGAGAACGGGCTGCGATGGATGTTCATCGCGGGAGCGTACCAACCAGAGTAAGGACGGCCGCCGTTACGGGCGTTACCGATGATACCCTCGTTGCCCACGCTCTTGCCCATCTCGTACGCAAGGTCGACGTTCCACGTTGCCGCGATGACGCACTCGCTCGCGTAGGAGCAGGTCTGGTAGACGGGGTTGAGGCTGTCGGAAGCCGCCATGAAGTACACGAAGCCGACGGGGCCGTCCGACGCCAGCGAAGGCATCAGGCCGATGCTTTCCAGCGCGATGGTCTGGAACGCGCCCCACATCGTGAAGTCCATCATCTCCTCGGCAGTGAGCAGTTCGATGTACTGCGACCAACGGGGATCGTTGTAGTCGACGATGAGCGTGCCGACCTCGTCCTTGACGGCGTTGCCTTCCTCATTGAAGTCGAGCAGACGGAATATCTGCATCGTGCTCGCGGGGGAACCGACTTCCGCCACGGTGGGCATTTCGACGTTGGGATCGGTCGCGATGGGGTTGTTGGTATCGGTGCTTATGATCTTGTTGTAGAACTCGGTGGAGATGGTGCGCTCGGCGTCCGAGCCTGCGAGCACTTCGTTCACGGGGAACGTGCCCTCCCAGTCGTTACGCGAGAGCAGGCTCTCCATGCCGTACTCGTCCTCGAAGCTCACGTCGTCGTAGAGGTTCTCCACCTTGGTGCCGGTCACGGGGTCGTTCTCGTAGTAGACGTCCGAGGTCAGCGTGAAGGAGCGGCTGCCGACCAGCGAATCGGCCTCGTGCGCGGTGCGCATGACTTTGACCTCATACTCGCCCGCATCCAGCTCGTAGCCGGTGTAGTCGTTTTCGTTGGCGTTGTCGTAATCGTAGCTTGCGAAGTCGTAGCCCTTGAACGTGATCGTCACGTCCGCGTCTTTGCCCGGTTCGAGCAGCGGGGTCTTGGCGAAGCCCACCAGAGTGACGTAGGACTTTTCGATCTCGTTTGCGTAGTAAGGCGCGGTCATGTAGACCTGTACGACGTCCTTGCCGGCGTACTCGGTGCCGGTGTTCTTGACGTTGACGGTCACGGAGAAGGACATGTCGTCCTCCGCCGTCCAGGACAGCGACGCGCCGTCCTCGAAGGACATATCCTTGACGGTCCACTCGAACGTGGTGTAGCTCAGGCCGTAGCCGAAGGGGAACACGACGTTGTCGTCGTACCACGTCTCGTTGCCCGCGCCGCGGGTCTCGTAGTAGCGGTAGCCGACGTAGATGCTCTCCTCGTAGTCTATGTAGTGTTCCACCTTGCTGACGGACACGGAGCTGTCGCTGAGCATGTACGCGTTACCGTTGTTCACCAGATAGTCGGAGAAGTTCTGATAAGTGGGATCCTTTGTGAAGTCGCGCTGATAGGTGTCGATGGTCTTGCCGGAGGGGTTGACCGAACCTTTCAGTATGCGGCCGAGCGCGTTGATGCCCGAGTAACCGGGGCCGCCTATCCACAGGCAGGCGTCGATCTTGCTCGAAATGCCGTTCATGCCCTCTTTAAGGGTGGTGTCGTGGTCGTCCGCGCTGTCCAGGAAGCCCAGCTCCATGGTGGTGGAGGAGTTGATGATCACGATGACCTTCTCGAAGTTGTTGCAGGCTTCGATGAGCATGTCCTGCTCGTTCTCGTCCAGTTCGAGGTAATGGTCGTTCGCGTCCATCGCGCCGTCCACCTTGTTGCCGTTGCCGTCGTGCATCGTACGGGGCAGGTCGAAGGACTCGCCGCCTATGCGCGTGAACACGACGAGCGCGGCGTCGCTGTAATCGTCATAGCTGCTCTTTACCGCGTCGGTGTAGCTGGAGATCGGGGTCTCGCCCGTGGAGAAGCCGGGTATCGTGCTGCGGCTGTTGTCCATCGTGGGGGAGCTTTCTCTGCCCGCGCCGGACGCCGAGCTGTCGTAGAATTCGCGCATCGTGGGATTGATCACGAAACCCGCGTCTTCCAGACTGTCGTAAAGGGTGGGCGTTTCGTCCGTCACGGTGAAAGCGCCCGAACCGGAACCGCCGTAAGCGAGGTTGACGGAGTTCTTACCGAACACCGACACTCTCGCGCCCTCGGCGAGGGGCAAAGCGTTGTTTTCGTTCTTGAGCAACGTGAAGCCTTCTTCGGCTATCTGTTCGTTGATCAGGTTGGATTTTTCGAAAGCGTCGTCCTTGTTTTCGTAATCGGATACGTAGTAATTACCGCCGAAGTTTTCCACCGGACGGGCGCCGAGCACGTTACCGATGACGGTAAAGAACACGAATTCGGCGAGCAACCCGACTACGACGAAGAACACTATCACCGAGACGGATACGATGAACCATACCCTCGATCTCGTATATTTGAAAATCGTCTTAAAGAAATTCATAGATCTCTCCTGTTTGGTTATTGGCCGGAGGACGCCGCCGCTCCCGCGGGAGCGGCGAGCCTTCCCCCTTTCCTGTCGTTATCCGATCACTGACCGAACTCGTTGTCGGTAACGGGCGTCCAGCTGAGGTCTGCGGAAGTGGTTATCTTGACGCAGTCCACGAGAGGCGCGGTACCGGACATCGTGCCGCCCATGCCGTTGTTGTTGGCGGTCATGAGGGTGATGGTGTTAAGGCCTTCCACGAGGGACGCGTTGAGCGTGAGCGTGTAGTCCTCGAACTCGGGCCAGCCGCCGTCCACTTCGATGGTACCGTAATCTATGGCCGTGCCGTTAAGTGATATCATGTACGTTGAATAAGGCAGACCGGAATCCGTCGTACCGCCCACGTCGGTCGAAGTGATGGCATAGCCCACGTTCTCGGCGGATATGCGAAGCACTATCTTGGCGTCGGACACTGCGCGGTCGGACTGGATGTTGAAGTATATCGCAAGACCGGGCGCAAACAGATAGGACACGTGATAACCGTTGCTGGAGTTGATGCCCGGGTGATCGAGAGGCACGCCCTCGACCATGTCGGGACCGTCCGCGCCGCCGGATGCGCCCATGCCGCGAAGAGGATCGCTGCCGGGCTGGCCGTCCACCGTCAGGCTGACGTGCTCGGCCTCGAAGATGAACTCACCCGTCCACTTCGCGTACAGCGTCATGTCGGTGGACACGGAGCTGGAGAAGTCGAACGCGGTCGTGCAAGCGGAGTCGGTGTACCAGCCGCCGAAGGTGAAGCCGGAAGCCTGGTGGCCCTTGGTCGTCACGTTGGCGCGAGTGGGCCTTGCGGGCTGCTGTACGGTGCCGCCCGAAACGACGGAAGCCGTGGTAGCGGCGGGAGCGCCCTCATAGTTGAGATCGAACGTTACGGTGAGCAGGCCCGCGCTTGCGTCCGCCCAGCCCGCGTAGACGGTGACGTTGCCCGTCAGAGCGGTGCCGTAATCCACGGGGATCGTGCAATCGGCGTCGGTATACCAGCCGATGAACACGTAGCCCACACGATCGGCGGGACGCACGGAGCTGTCCACGTGACCGTTGACGCTGTCCAGCACCTGATCGGTGCCGCCCTCGTAGTTGGCGTCGTAAGTGACCTTATAGCTCTGGGTCCAGCCGGCGTACAGGGTCATGTCGCTCTGTATGGTGGTAAGTGCGAAGTCGAAGCTCTGAGTGCATTCGGCGTCCGTGTACCAGCCGTTGAAGCTCCAGCCTTCGCGCACGGGGTCGGCGGGCGCTTCGGCATGGCTGCCCACCGTCGCGAGCACGGGCTCGAGCGCGGGAGCGTCGGGGTAGTTGGCGTCCAGCGTTATGGTGAAACGCTGCGAACCTACTTCTATGACATAATTGACGGATGCGTTGTCGAACGTGACGCGGACCATCTTCTTGCCCGCCGAGCTCATGTTGGGGGCTTCGATGGTGACGCGCTCGTCCGTGAAAGGCACTTCCTCATCCGGGGTGTCGTCCTTATACTCCACGAGGAGCACGCCGCCCGCCGGATCTATGGTCTCGTTGAATGCGTAATACGTCTTGGTAGGCTCTGTCTTGATCGTAAGATTCTCGACATTCGAGATAGGCATTTCAAAGCCGCAGTTGTCGCACTTGCCGTTGCTGTCTCTGTCAATGTGGCTGAGGCAGGTCAGACCCACCGCACAGCCGGACAGGGACATCGCCAGCACGAGGACAGCTACAACGGGCAGAAACAGCCTTATCAGCTTCTTCATCTTTGACAAGTTCCTCCTATATAAAATGAACTTAATTTCCATATCGATCGGTCGAAAACGGCAAAAGCCGCCGACCTTCCGTCATCCTCTTTACTGCGAAAGCATTTTCTCTTTTTTCGGGAACGCGTCCCGATATAGTTGTATTTCCCTGTTCTCTTTTCTCTGTTTTTTTCGGTACGGCCCTCAAAAGCGACGGGCCTGTCCCCGAACGAAGCGGCACCGCCGCATTAAAAACGAACTCCGTATGCGGGGGAAGACGAGCTTCCCCCGCCCTTCGGAGTCGGTCGGCATTCATTCCGTTCCCTGCCGACGCGGAACTATTTTACTTTCCTTTTCTCTCTTTGGCCGCTTTCGCGATCATGATGCCGATGAAGGCAAGGCCGAACGCGCCCGCGACGGCGATGGCGGTGGCAGCGCCTGCGAAGGAGCCGCAACCCTCAGCGGGTGCGCCCTGGTCGCCCTTGTCGCCCTTGTCGCCCTTATCGCCCTTATCGCCCTGAGCGCCCTGAGCGCCCTGAGCGCCCTGAGCGCCCTGAGGTCCGGTGATCTCGTCGAGGGAGACCACTTCGACCCACTCGCCGCCGTTGATGGAGGCCTCGATCTTACCGGTCTCCTCGTTCACGCGGAACTCGATGGAGTCGGGGATGGGCTCGAACACTGCGGTGAGCGTGACGTCGGCGGTGACGGGCTGCGTGAAGTCGAACGCGGTCTCGCCGTTGTACCAGCCGACGAACTGCATTCCCTCGGGAGCCTGAGGCGCCTCGGGAGCGGTGATCGTGGAGCCGGCCGCGACTTTGATGACTTCGTCGCCTGCGGTGACGGTCACGAGGTCGCCCACTTCAAGGGTGACGACTCTCTTGTAGTTGGTCGTTCTGTTGGAGAAGGAACCCATCCACCAGTTGTACGAACGCACGGTGACTGCGTAGTTGAGCGTCACGTCGTATTCGCCCGCAGCGGTGGTCGTGCCGGTGATCCTGCCGGTGGCTGCGTCGAAGGACAGGCCCTCGGGCAGACCCTGCACGGAACCGACCACGGACACGGTACCGGCGACGTTACCGTCCGGAGTAGCGCCGGGCGTAACGGTCCAGTACTTCTGGGACACGGTAGCAGTGTAAGCTTCGCCCACGGGAACGGTCATGGAACCGTCGTACTTGATGGGCTCTGCAACGGCAACGTTGATCTTGACTTCCTTGTTTGCCCAGCTGTCGTAGCTGACCTTGATGGTGACGGAGCCGGTGCTGCCCGCAACAGCGTTGTTACGGGTGCTGAAGGTAAGCGACGAAGCGTTGAAGGTCACGCCGGTAGGAAGCTTGCTGTCGGTCACCTCGAACTTGACGTCGTCGTACTCGCCGAAGCCGGTCTCCAGCGCGTAGCTGTAAGAGATGCCTGCGGGAAGTTCAACGGTCTGCGCGGGGAAGTTCTTCTGGAAGTCGGCGCCGTTATCGATGGCGTTGGAGCGCATGTGCGTGTACAGCAGCTCCATCGCACGGGTACGGGTGAACCAGTACTGTCTTGCGACATAGCCTTTTCCGAAGCCCTTTTCTTCTTCGTTTGCGGAGGTGATGAAGTCCGTCGTGGACTGCTTGTCGCCCACCCAGGCGTTGACTTTGACGCCGCCCTTACCGTTGTTCAGAGCAGCATCCCAAACGCCGGAGCCACGCGCGTTGACAGCTCTGTCGCCCAGAGGGATGTTGGTGCCGGCGCGGTGCATGACTTCAAGGTTGTTGAGGGTGTTGCCCACGGTGCCCACCTGATAGTCGGTGACCGCGGTGCCTTCCCATCCCCACTCATTGCGAAGGATGGTGGTCATAAGAGGATAGTTCTCCGAGCAAGCGACGACGCCGATGCAGTTGAAGCCCGTCATGACGCCGGACGCGCCGCCCGAGACTACCGCGTACTGGAAGGGACGGAGATAGATCTCACGGATCGTCTGCTCGTCAGCCCAGGTGCGGACGTTGTTTCTGTTCGTCTCCTGATCGTTGAGGGCGAAGTGCTTGATGTAAGGATACACGCCTCTGGAGGAAACGCCCGACAGCACCGCAGCGGTGATGAGACCGCCGTGCACGCCGTCCTGAGAGTAGTACTCGAAGTTACGACCCGAGAAAGGCGAGCGGTGCGTGTTCATGGAAGGAGCGTACCAGCCGTTGTAGCCGTTCCACATACCTTCCTCACCGATGAGCAGGCCCTGTCTGTGAGCGAGCTCGGTGTTCCAGGTAGCCGCGACCATCTGAGCCGAGCACCAGTAACGGGTGCCGGAGGAGCCGCGCGCGGAGATGTAACCGTCCTTGGTCTGACCGCCGATGGTGCAAGGACCGTCTGCGTCGACGGCCTCTTCCTTACCGATACGATCGATACCCTGAGTCTTGAAGAAACCGATGGAGTTGAGGGCCTTCATTTCCTCGTAGGTGAGCTGGTTCATGAACAGCTTCCAGGCCTCTTTCTCGGGCTTGCCGTCGATGGCGGCGTTGTCGCTCTTGACGGTCTCTTCGCTGTAAGGCGAGGTGCCCATCAGGTCGGCAAGACGGATGGAAACGGTGCCCTTGTCGTCTGCGGCCTGGGTCCAACCGGTCATGTCGCCCACGTCGTCTACCCAGATCTCGTGCGCGTCGTCGTCACGACCGAACACGAAGCCCCAGTTGATCTTGTTGTAGATCTCCTCTTCGGTGATCTGGTATTCGGCGCGAATGGCTTTGCCTGCGACATTGTTCTTGTTGTAGTTATCCTTGCCGGGTTCGAGCGTGCGCTCTGCCTCGGTGGGAGAAGCGGGATACGTGCCGATCATATCCGAACGGGACATGATGGTCATCGTCGGGCTGATGGAGGAGTAGTTGTAGACCGCCTTCGGATCCTCGGGATTGATGAACGCATTGTCCACATCCACGTTGGTGTACTGCGACTTGTCGAGAATCACGGGAGCGTAATCCGCCTTGCCGTACTTGTCTGCGCCCGCAAGCGTAACGGTATCGGAAAGCGTGCCTTCCTCGGCCCAGGAGTGCGAGTTCTTGGAAGCGTAGAACACATAGTCGCCCGCATCCAGCTCGTAACCGGTGTTGTTGTTGCCGTTGAGGTCGTTCCAGTCGTAAGCCGCGATGTCGTAAGCGTCGAACTTGACGGTAACGGTCTCGGACTCACCCTTGGCGAGCGTCTTGGTCTTGGCGAAGCCGACGAGGCTGACCTTGGCCTTCTCGATGCCGTTCTCATAGTAAGGCGCGTCCATGTAGATCTCGACGACGTCCTTACCCGCGTATTCGCCCGTGTTCGTCACGGTGACGGATGCGGTGAAGATGGTATCCTTGGTAAGAGCGGTACCGGTGCTCATCGTGACTTCGAAGTCGGACCACTCGAAGGTGGTGTAGGACAGGCCGTAGCCGAAAGGATACACGACGTTTCTGTTGTACCAGTCATCGGCGTCGGTGTAAGCCTTGTAAGCGCTGCCCGTGCCGTTGAGGTCTGCGCTTTCCAGCGCGGCCTTGGTGGCGGCATCGGCCAGATCGACGCTTCCGCCTTCGATCTCGGCAGCCATGGTCTCGTAGTACTTGTAGCCCATGTAGATGCCTTCCTCGTACTCGAGGACGTTACTGCCTGCGTTGGGGAGCTTGGAGAAATTGGTCTCCGTGCTGTCCTTGGGCTTCCACTTGTAGGACACGTTCGCCGCGCCGTCGTACTCGTCGTCGTACTGCTCGCCGCCGCCGAAGTTCTGCATGACGGGATCGGCCATGAAGTCGCGCGTGTAGATGTCCACGGTACGGCCGGAGGGGTTGACCTCGCCCTTGAGCACCTTAAGGATGCCGCGGAAGCCGTAGTCGCCCGTCTGACCGATATGTACGATAGCGTCGATGCCGGGATCGTCTTCAAGCTCGCCCAGCTCTATGATGTTGCCGGAGTTGAGCAGTATGACGACCTTGTCGAACTTGGACTTGACGTGCTCGATCAGCTGTTCCTCTCTGTAGGTGAGCTCGAGGTAGTGCTCGTTCTTGCTCGTCTCGAGAGCGCCGTTCGCGCCGGTGGGACGCACGCGGTCGGGAACGTTCTCGACGGCAAGGTCTGCGCCCTCGCCGCCCAGACGGCCTATCACGACGAACGCCGCGTCGCTATAGCTTGCATAGGTCTTCTGAATGGACTCGGTGTAGTAGTCCATGGGAAGCTCTTTGTCCTCGTAGGTGGGGACGCTCCATGCGGACGTGTCGCTGAGCGAGCCGCCCGAGTACTTCTGGTAGAGCTCCTTGAGTTTGGGGTTGATGTTCAGGCCTTCAGCCTCGAAAGACGTGTAGATGTCCGCGCCTTCCTCCAGCTGACCGGAGCCGGAACCCGTACCGCCGTAACCGAACGCATCCGAGTTGATACCGAACACGCTGATGTTCTTCATCGTCGTGTAAGGCAGCTTGTCCTCTTCTCCGTTCTCACCGCCGCCGTTCTTAAGCAGAATGGCGCCTTCGCCGGCGATCTCGATATTGGTCTCCTTGGTAACGGCCTTCAGTTCATCGTTGCTGGTGAACGAAGAATAATAACGACCGTCGCCGTTATCGCCGTGACCCATTCTGTCCTCTTCCGCGATCTGCGTCATCGCGAAAACGGACACCGATGAACATATCAGCGTCAAGCAGAGCAAAACCATGATCAGCTTTACGCCGAGATGTTTACCGATACGTTTGAAATCGGTTGACTTCATCCTTTTACCTCCGTTGGTATTTTAATAATTCCGAGAATAAGCCCGGTATTATCCGATAAAATACGCGGAAAGAAAAGCAAACGGACGGGCCGAAGGCTCGTCCGAAGGGCATACTGATACACGAAAAAAAATCATCATCGCCCCTCACGATCCTTGCGATCTCTTTCCTATGAGTGATTATAACAGCCCCCGAACGGCATTTCAATAGGGTTGGCACGGTGCGTATCAAAAACGGCTCACTTGACATACCGCCGCTCCCCCGCGCCATTATAGTGCCATGCTTTCCCCTCCTTTTTCACTCTTTTCCCCGCCGTTCGTCCCTCGAAACGACACCATTGTCCTCTTCCCCCGCCTTTCGTCACCTTTCGCCCGCCGTTCGTGCGGTTTTTTACAGTCCTTACGCGCAACGTTCCGCCACGCACAGCATCGTCCACATACTCGCATCCGCCCTTTTTGACTCCGCCGTCCTTTTTCCGCCATTGCCCGCCCTTCGCGCCGTTTGCCTTTTAGCTCGTCTTTCCCTCGCGACCTAATGGAATATAAAGCCTGATATAAAAAAAGTGACCTCGCGTAAGCAAAGTCACTATCATATTCCATCTTTCATGTAAACGGTTACGGAGAGCGCGGGAAGCAGCAGCTGCGGCGAGATTTTTCGATGATGACGCCCGAAATTTGTACGGCGCATATTTGCGCGAGATAAAACGCAAATATGCGCCGCACGTCCCCGAAGCCTACCTCATGGTGGCGAGGGAAATTTCGGGCGTCAGGGCGAAAAAGATCCCGCAGATGCGTCACTTTTGTGGCGCAGCCCAGCCAAATAAAAGCGCGGGCGTTTTTATTTGGCGGCAGGGCAGCGTTAGCGGTGCGCAACAAAAAAAGATCCCGCAGATGCGGAAATACCGTTGCGCACCTTCGGTGCGCGACGAAATAGGTTGCTAAGTAAAAAAAAGTGTGATATAATCAACGGGATGACCATACGGGAGTACATCGCGGGATATGCGCCGAGATATCGGGGGCATACGCCCGGGCATAAGGGGCGGCTGGACGCGCGGGACATTACGGAGATACTCGACGAGTTTCCCGGCGATCTGATACGCGCGGACGAGCGGGCGGCGGCGTACGTTTACGGCGCGCGCGAGCTGCGGTTCCTGACGGGCGGGTCGTCCATGGGCATAAAGGCGGCGGTGCTGACGCTGGGCGAGGGGTTCGTCACGGACGGGTACTGTCACCGCGCGGTGACCGAGGCCGCCGAGCTGGCGGGGGTGGAGGCGTTCAAGCTCCCGTTGTGCGAGGGGGCGGACGGTCTGCCCGCGCTCCCCACGCCCGAGGTCGTGGCGAACGAGATGCGCAACCGCGGCGTGCGGAACGCGCTCATACAGTACCCCGATTATTACGGTCGCGTATGCGATCTGGAGGGCATATCGCGCGCGGTGCGAGCGGCGGGCGGGCGGCTGATATGCGACGGCGCGCACGGCGCGCACTTCGCGTTCCGTCCCGACCTGTTCCCGAAGAGCGCGACGCGCATCGCGGACGCGTGCAACCTCAGCGCGCACAAGACGCTGAGCGCGTTGACGCAGACGGCGTTCCTGGCGTTCGGCGAGCGGTTCGACGCGGAAAGCATGGACAGGTCGCTTGCGTTGCTCGGCACGACCAGCCCGAACTACGTGCTCCTGGCCTCGCTGGAAGAGGCCATGGAACGGGGCATGACGCGCGCGGCGGACTATGACCGATTGGTCGCGTTCTCCGCGCGGCTGAAAGCCGACCTGCCGCACGCGGCGAACGCCGATCCCACGCGTCTGGTGCTGGACGCGGGCAGGTCGCGCGGGCGCGCGACGGCGTATGCGTTCGCCGATCGGGGCGTCGTGCCCGAGAAGTACGACGACCGTTACGTCATATTCATACTCACGCCCGACGACACTGACGAGGGGTTGGCGGCGTTGGAAGAGAGCGCGCGTGCTCTGCTGGGCAAAGGTCCGGGGCGGCGCGAGAGGTAAGACACATGATCGGAAGATTCATCACATTCGAAGGCTGCGAGGGCGTGGGTAAGTCCACGCAGGTGCGACTGCTGCGCGAGGCGTTGGAGGCGCGGGGCGTGCCCTGTCTTTTCACGCGCGAGCCGGGCGGCACGGAAGTGGGCGAGCGCATACGCGGCCTGCTCAAGGACGAGAGCCTGGACATGACGGACATGACCGAGCTGCTGCTCTTCGAAGCGGCGCGCCGCGAGAACACCGAGCGCGTCATCATACCCGCGCTGGAAGCGGGCAAGCTGGTCGTCGCCGACAGGTATATAGATTCCACGACGGCGTACCAGGCGTTCGGCAGGGGGCTGGACAGGTCGGCGGTGGACGCGCTCAACGCGTTCGGCAGCGCGTCCGTGCGTATCGACCTCACCGTGTTCCTGGACGCTCCGCCCTTCGCCAACACGTCGCGCTCGGCGGCCGACCGCATGGAAAAAGCGGGCGAGGCCTTCCACGAGCGGGTGTACGAGGGTTACAGAACGATCGCGCGCGAGCGGCCCGAGCGGTTCGTGTCGGTCGCGCCCGCCGCGGACAAGCACGCCACGGCGGCGAAGATAATGGAACTGCTGGAAGCGCGGGGGATAGTCTGATGGACATACCCGCAAGATACGCGGAGATGGCGCGCGGCACGCGCGCGTTCGCCGCTCTGAACGCGGCGCGGGAGTCGGACAGGATGTCGCACGCGTACCTGCTCGCCTCGCCCGACGACCTGCTGTCCGTGTGCGTGGCCGTGGCGCTGGCGTGCGCGTCCGCGTGCGCGCGGGGCGGGTGCCTGACCTGTCCCGTATGCAAGCGCATACTGTCGGGCAGGTGCGGGGACGTGCGCGTGTTCGGCGAGGACGGGCTGACGACGGCGGACGCCGACGAGGCGGTGGCTCTCTCGCTCGTCACGCCCGGCGAGCTGGACAAGCGGTGGTCCGTCGTCATGATGACGGACGCCAACGAAGCGGCGCAGAACAAACTGCTCAAAACGCTGGAAGAGCCGCCCGAAACGGACGTGTTCTTCGTGATAACGCGCGATCGCGCGGCGGTGCTGCCCACCATCGCGTCGCGGTGCGAAGAGCTGTCCCCCCGACTGCCCGAAGGCGCGTTGCGCCGCATGGAAGGGGGCATGAGCCCCTATCTGGACTACGCGTTGTACGCGGGCGGGGACAGCCTGACCGAGTTCGACGAGCTGCTCGGCGGCGCGGGCGTGGGCGACCTGACGGCGGCCATAAGGCTGGTACGCGCGGCGGGGAGCGGCGACGTCGCGGGGGCGGCGTTCGCGTTGCCCTCTTCGCGCGAGGACGCGGCGAACGTGCTCAAATACGTCGAGCGCATACTCGGCGACGTGATACGCGCGCACGCGGGCATGGCTCCCGACACGCGCGGACTGTACGACATGGACGAGCTGACGAAGGCGTACCCGCTCGCCGCGCTGCCCGAGGCGCTCTCGGCGGTGCGCAGGGCGGTCAGCCGCGTCCCGTCCGGCAACATGGCGAGCGTCGCGGACGCTCTTGCGATAACGATAACGGAGGTAACGGAAAAATGCCGACGGTTGTAGGCGTCAAATTCGAGAACACGCCCAAGATATATTGGTTCGAGGCCAACGGGCTGGAATACACCATGGGCGCGGCGGTGGTCGTGGAGACCGCGCGCGGCATGGAGATAGGCAAGGTCAAGACCCTGCCCGAGGAAGTGGAGGAGGAGCGCGTGGTCGCGCCCCTGAAAAAGGTGCTGCGCATCGCCACGGAAGAGGACCTCGCGCGGCAGCGCGAGCACGCGGCGCGTAAGCCCGAGGTCATGCGCATAGCCGCCGAGAAGATCGCGGCGCGCGGGCTGAAGATGAAGCTGGTGGACGCCGAGTACACGGTGGACGGCGCCAAGCTCGTGCTGTACTTCACCGCGGAGAACCGCGTGGACTTCCGCGAGCTGGTGCGCGACCTCGCGTCCGCCTTCCGCACGCGCATCGAGCTGCGCCAGATAGGCACGCGGGACGAATGCCGCATGCTGGGCGGGCTGGGGCCTTGCGGGCGCGAGTGCTGCTGCGCGGCGGGCTGCGACTTCTCCAAAGTGAGCATCAAGATGGCCAAGAACCAGAACCTCTCGCTCAACCCCGGCAAGATAAGCGGGCTGTGCGGGCGGCTGATGTGCTGTCTGAGCTACGAGAACGCCTATTACACCGAAACGAACAAGCTCATGCCCAAGGTGGGCAGCAAGGTGCGCGTGGTCTCGGAGGACGGCGAAAAGACGGGCACCGCGGTGGGCATCAACCAGATCAAGATGACGGTGAGCGTGCGCACGGAGAGCAAGGACGGCTCCTTCGAGATCAAGGACCACCCGCTCTCGGAGATAAGGAAGCTGGACGCGGCGTCCGCCGCGGACGACATGGCGGTCAGCAAGGCGGAGGCCGCCGAGCTCAGGAACATGGAGGATTGAGGACGTTTCGCCCTGTTCGCACGGCCGATTTTATGCCGTGCGGGGAATATTGTGAGCTCAAACGGTTGATATTTTCCGCGCGGCGTGCTATAATTAGCCTACATTACAGAGTCAAGAAGGAGGATACCACCATGTCGAGAGTTATTTCGGACGCCTGCATTTCCTGCGGTACCTGCGAGGGCGAGTGCCCCGTCGGAGCCATCTCTATGGGCAGCGACCATTTCCAGGTCAACGAGGATACCTGCATCGACTGCGGCGCTTGCGAGTCCGCTTGCCCCGTCGGCGCGATCAGCGAGAAATAAGTCCGTTACTTAACGGACGCGGCGCTCCCCGCGCCGCAGACAGCCGCGTTCCGCGGCCCGTCCGCCCTCGGGCGGCGGAGTAAAATCACAGACAAAGAAGAGCCGATAATGAGCAAGATAAAAAAGATCATATCCGCAGCGTTGGCGATCATGGCGGCGGCGTTTATCGTCGTCGCGTTTTCCGCGTGCGTGAGCACCGATTACGAAGATCAGGCGCTCAAACTTCAGGACGCGGGCTACACCGTGGAGAGCGTGTCCTGCGAAGGCCACACCATCACGGACGCCATATGGCGTATCGACGCCGTCAAGGGCGAAAAAGAGACGCTGGAATACGTCCGCGTCCTCTATTTCACTTCCGAGGACTCCGCGATCGACTATTACACGGGCATGTTCGCGCAGTCGCTCGAGGACCTTCGTCAGGAGCGTCCCGACATGATGGATGATTTCGCGTCCGAGCGCGTCAACAACATAGTACTCTACGGCACCGTCGACGCCGTTGAGGAAGCGCTCGCGTGACACGCGGAGCTTGATCGGCAAATAACGGACCAAACGAGGATGCGCACGAGGAGCGGTTGCTTTTCGTGCGCATCGCAATATAGACGCTTTATCTGGAGTTACCACACATGAGATCGCCTTTACAACAGCTCATCAACAAATACAAGATAATGAAGCCGGACGACCTGCACAAACTCGCGGTGGACGGCGACGCCGACGCCGCTTGCGAGCTGGCGCGCAGGCTGTACCGCGGCAAGGGCGTGAAACGCGACCTCGCCCTCGCGCGCGAGTGGTTCGAGGCGGGCGCCGAGAAAAAACACCCCGAGTGCTGCTACGAATTGGGCGAGATGCTCATGAGCGGGCTGGGCGGCGACGAGGACCAGGAACGCGCCGCGGAGATGTTCTCCGTCGCGGCCGCCGCGGGCGACCGCAACGCCATGTTCGAGCTGGGCGCGATGTACTCGCAGGGCAGGGGCGTCAAGAAGAACTACGTCAAGGCGACGCGCTATCTCCGTCTGTCGGGTACCGAACAGGCGCGCGCGCTGCTGGAAGACGCCGCCGCGTGGTGGCGGCCCGCCGCCGAGCGCGGGCTCGCGGAAGGCGAGTACGAGTACGGCGTGTGCCTGGTCAACGGCTACGGCGTGCCCATCGACTTCGAAACGGGCCACGCGCTGATATACAAGGCCGCGCTCAAAGACCACCCCCGCGCCATCGACGCCATGTCGCAGATCTACGAGTTCGGCATAGGCGTGCCCGCCGACAAGGAAAAGGCCGCCTATTGGAAAAAACGCTACTGCGAAGTGACGGGGACTTCGCCCTCGGACGTCGGCCTGAAACGCGAGGACCTGCGCGCCGCCGCTCCCGAGGAAACGACGGAGGACGAATGACCCGCGAAGAGGTCTTTGACGTCGTGCGCCGCATCCCCCGCGGCAAGGTGAGCACTTACGGCCTCGTCGCCGCCGCCGCGGGCTATCCCCGCGCCGCCCGCGCCGTCGGCCGCCTGCTCCACACCAACGACACGCCCGTCGTCGTACCCTGCCACCGCGTGGTGTTCGCCGACGGCCGCACCTCTCCCGCTTTCGCTTTCGGCGGCACTGACGTCCAGCGCGAATGGCTGGAGCGCGAAGGCGTGGGGTTTGATGCGGATGGGCGGGTACTTCTTTCTCTTTATCTTTATGATTTTGGGTTGGGTGGGCGCTGAAAGCGCCGCCCCTGTGAGGGGACGGCGCATAGCGGCACTGTGAACGGCTACGCTCTCGCTCGTGTACGTATTTTGTACACGTCGCTCGACTGTTGCCGC
>ERZ1106922.176-NODE-176-length-29561-cov-9.464312_pt1 | contig 29561 bp, 31 predicted proteins | sample MGYA00403656_ERZ1106922 | MGnify/ENA primary metagenome ERZ1106922 (study PRJEB35170, sample SAMEA104062453) | human gut metagenome | biome: human gut; feature: human-associated habitat; material: faeces | place: Denmark | collected 2012-10-12 ... | reverse complement strand
CGCTTGCTTCGTACCGCAACAGCTCGGTCAGCCGCGGTGCTAACCGCCCGAAAAGACGATGATGTTCTGCGTCTGTCCGAAGCGCGGCGTCAGTTAAACAAAATTCGATGAATTTTGTTTAACGATGAAGCGGTGCGCAAAGGTTTATCGTTTCGCCGACAGCAGGAAGACGAGCAAAAACGCGGGGACGGTCAGCGATATCACGAGAACGATCTGCACGAAGGGCGAGAGGTCCGCTTGCGGCGAGGGGTCGGAGGGCTCGGGTGAAGGCTCGGGATCCGGGTCGGATGGGGCGACGGCGGATATGTCGTTGGTCGGCGGGTAGGTGACGGTCACGGCGTCGCCCGAGAGGTAGCCGCGTATGTAGTCGTCGGGAGTGCCGACGCGCACGTAAAAGGCGTTGCCGCTCGGAGCCGCGCCGTAGAGGAATACGTCGTCCGCGGCGGTCACTTCGCCTATGACGGAGGACAGCCGGGCGTCGGCGTACAGCCATACGGAAGATACGGACTTTATAAGCTCGGCGCTGCCGCTCGCAGGGAATTTGCTCACGGGTTCGTAGTCAACGCTTTCCGCCGCGCCGCTGCGCACGTAGCCTTCGAGGTCGAGGAAAGACACGCGGTCGTACTCTTCGCCACGCTGCTCGAGGGCGACGAAGTACGTTTCGGGCAGCATGAAGAGGGCGGTGTAGCTCGTTCCGTCGAAGACGTAAAAGGGTATGGGCTCGGTGACCAGGCACCAGCCGCCCGCGGGCGAGGCGACGGCGAGCGCGATAAGGATAAGCGCGAATCTCATGGCACGAGCATAGCACAAACGGATGCGCGGGTATTGACGGAAAGGAGAGAAAAACCATGGATATAGGCGAAAAGCGGCTGCTGACGCGGCTGATGGAGATAGAGCGGCGGCTGGACGAGGCGAAAGCGAACGACCGTCTCGCGCATTACAACGAGCCTCCGCTCGTACACGAGAAGCAGCTGGCGTTCCACAGGTGTCTCAAACGCAACCGCTGGGTGTTCGGCGGCAACCGCAGCGGCAAAACGGAGTGCGGCGCGGCGGAAGTGGTATGGCGGGCGCGCGGCATCCACCCTTACCGCGAGAACAAGCGCACCGAAGGCTGGGTGGTCAGCCTGACGCGCGAAGTGCAGCGCGACGTGGCTCAGCGTAAAGTGCTGTCGTACCTTAAAAAGGAATGGATAGCGGACGTCGTCATGATAAGCGGCAGGTCGGGCGCACCCGAGGGCGGGATCATAGACTACATCACGGTAAAGAACGTGTTCGGCACGCTCTCGCGCATAGGGTTCAAGTCCTGCGAGAGCGGCAGGGAAAAGTTCCAGGGCACGGCGCTCGACTATGTGTGGTTCGACGAGGAACCGCCCGAGGACGTCTACGACGAGTGCCGCATGCGCCTCGCGGACAGGCGGGGAGACATGTTCGGCACGATGACGCCGCTCAAGGGCCGCACCTTCGTGTACTCCCGTATATACATGTCATCCGATCCCGACGTGTGGTGCGAGTTCATGGAGTGGGCGGACAATCCCTATCTCGACCCCGCCGAGATAGAGAGCCTGACGGCTTCGCTGCCCGACGACGTGCTCGAGAGCAGACGGTACGGCAGGTTCGTAAAACGCAGCGGGCTGGTATATCCCGAGTTCGAGGAAAGCGTCCACCTCGTCGATCCCTTTCCCGTGCCGCCCGCGTGGCAGGATATGATGTCCATAGACCCCGGGCTGCACAACCCGCTCGCCTGCCATTGGTACGCGGTGGACGGCGACGGCAACGTGTACGTCGTCGCCGAGCATTACGCCGCGGGCATGGATATCGACAGGCATGCGGAGATCATAAGGAACAAGTGCGCGGAGCTGGGTTGGAAGAGCGACGGGCGCGGGCGGTACCGCGCGCTCATCGACTCGGCGGCGAACCAGCGCACGCTGTCGGGCACGAGCAGCGTGACGACGCTCCTTGCCGAACGCGGCATACTCGCCGATCCCGGTGTGGACAAGGATATTTACGCGGGCATAAACACCGTCAAGTCGTACCTCAAAGGCACGAACGGCAAGCCGAGGCTGTACATATTCCGCAATTGCGTGAACCTCGTGCGCGAGCTGAAAACGTACTCGTGGGGAGACGGCGACCGCCCCGTCAAGCGCGACGACCATTGCCTGGACGAGCTGCGCTACTACCTCATGACCTTCCCCAAGCCCGCTTCGATGCCCGAGGCAAAAAGCGAGGTGCGGCGCGACAAGGACAGGCTGGCTGCGCGCACGATGAGGAGAAGGTATGGAAGATAACGAGCTGCTCGCGGCGCTCAGAAAGCGCGCGCTCGGTTACGCGGCGGACGAAACGGTGACCGAATACGACGCCGAAGGCAACGAGGTGAGGCGTAAGGTATCCGTCAAGGAAGTGCCGCCCGACATGACGGCGATAAAGCTGCTCCTCGAACTGACGGGCGTGCGCGAGGAGCCCGACGAGGGCATGCTTGAAGCGGAGCGCGAGCGCGTGTTGGCGGAGCTTGCCGCTTACTACGAAAAGAACGGAGGTAAAGATGGAACTTAAAAAGTGCAAGTACAGGATGAGGTGCGAGCTGGGCGCGTGCGGCAACCGCGCGGATTATACGCTGCGTTTCGCCCGCACGGGGGCGCGCAGCTCGCTCAACCTCTGCACCGGGTGCCTGACGGAGATATGGGCGCTCGCGGACAGACTGACGGAGGCGGGCGATGAAGCGCAGCCGTGACTTCGAGAGCGAAGCCGCGCGCCGTACCGCTCTTGCCGTGCGAGCCGACTACGAACGCCGCAGCGAGGCGAGGCGGGCGACAGAAGCGCAGTGGACGCTCAACGCCTGCTTCGTCGCGGGGCGGCAGTTCGCGGAGATCACCCCGGTGTTCGGTGTGGAGGATACATTGCCCGACAGCGAATGGCAGGAGCGGCAGGCGTACAATCACGTCGCGCCCGTGCTGGAAACGCGTCTCGCCAAGCTCGCCGCGGTGCGCCCGGTGATGAGCGTGCGTCCGGCTTCGGGGGCGGACGAGGATCTGAAAACGGCGGAGGTGTCTACCAAGATACTTTCGGCGGTGAGCGCGCGGCTGGATACGGAGAACGTCATATCCCGCGCCACGCTGTGGAGCGAACTCACGGGCACGGCGTTCTACAAGGTGTATTGGGACAAAAAGAGCAAAGACGTGTCGATAGCCGCGGTGTCGCCCTACGAGCTTTTCCCCGATAATCTCTGCGCCGAAACGCTGGACGACGTGCGCTCGCTCATCCACGCGCGCGCCCTTCCCGTGGGCGAGATACGCGACATGTACGGCGTGACGCCCGCCGCCGAAGAGGTGGAGCTGGCGATGCCCGAGCGCAGCTCCTCCCGCGCGCTCGCGGATATCCGCCGCATCCGCCCCGAGGGGTACGCGGTGCTCATCGAGCGGTACGAGCGGCCGAGCGCGGAAAAACCGGAAGGGGAGCTGCTCATCACCTGCGGCGACAAGCTGCTGTGGTCGGGCGCGCTGCCGTATGAGAACGGCAGGTCGGGCGAGAGGACGTTCCCCTTCGTCAAGCAGGACGCGCTCCCCGCGGCGGGCATGTTCTTCGGGCAGAGCATGGTGGAGCGCGCGATCCCGTTGCAGCGCGCTTACAACGCGGTCAAGAACCGCAAGCACGAGTTCATGAACAGGCTGTGCGCGGGCGTGCTCGCGGTGGAGGACGGATCGGTGGATACCGACGCGCTGGAAGCGGACGGACTGCGTCCGGGCAGCGTGGTGGTCTACCGCCGCGGCAGCTCTCCTCCGCATATGCTCGACCAGGGCAGCGTGCCTTCCGCGCTCGGAGCGGAGGAGCTAAGGCTGGAAGAGGAGTTCAACGTCATCACGGGCGTCAGCGACCTCATGCGCTCCTCGTCCGTGCCCGCGCGTGCGAACAGCGGCACTGCGATACAGCTGCTCATCGACCAGGACGACAGCCGTCTCGCGGTGACGAGCGATCTCATCCGCTCGGCGGTGCGCGAGGTCTCCCGCATGGTGCTGCGGCTGTACAAACAGTTTGCCGAGGGCGAGCGGCTCACCCGCTGCGTGGGCGACGACGGCAGGGTAGAGCTCGTCGCATGGACGCGTTCGGACATAGGCAGCTGCGACGTGGTATGCGACACCGTCGCCGAATCCGCGGTCTCGCGCACGGGCAGACAGTCGCGGCTGCTCGAGCTGCTCTCGCTCGGGCTGCTCGGCGACGAGGACGGCAGACTGTCGCCGACCACGCGGCACAAACTGCTCGACGCTTTCGGCTACGGCAGCTGGGAGACGGCGGAAGAGCTGCGCAGCCTGCACGAGCAGAAGGCGGACGAGGAGAACCTTGCGGCGCTCTCGGGTGAGGTGAAAGAGCCTTCCGAGATAGACGATCACGACGTGCATATCCGCTCGCATATCCGCGCCATGCTCGGGTCGGACTACGCCGAGGCGGTGAAAAAGCGCCCGGAGACGGAGGAAAAGATGCTCGCACACGTGCGCGCCCACCGCACGATGAAAGCGCTGTCCGAAAAGGCGGAGGCGGGAAATGCGTAAAAGAAGGTACAGCAGAAAGATGCTCGCTCGGCGTATAAGCGAGCTCGAAGAGGAGAACGGCAGACTGCGCGGGAGCGACGCGGCGCGGCGCGAAGAGGCGGAGACGGACGACGATAAAGTGCCGGACATCTGCGGGCGCGGCTATCCCACGCGCGCCCTTCCGTTCAGGGCGACGAGCCTGGAAGAGGCTAAAAAATTCATAATGTCGGGCGACCGATGAAAGGAGAAGACAAATGGTAACGATAACTTCGGCGGAGAACGCTCTCAAAAGCGTATACCTCGGAGCAGTGACCGAGCTGCTCAACACCAAAGCCAATCCTCTGCTCACGAGGATAGAACAGACGTCCGCGGACGTCTGGGGAAAGGAAGTGAGAAAAGCCGTATCTCTCGGGATAAACGGCGGCATAGGCGCGGGCGACGAGGACGGCGCTCTGCCCAAAGCGCACGGCACGAACTATCTTCAGTTCGTTTCCGCGCTCAAAAACCTCTACGGTCAGATAGAGATATCCGATAAAGCGATACGCGCTTCGGCTAACGACAAGGGCGCGTTCACCGACCTGCTCAACGCCGAGCTGGACGGGCTGCTCAAAGCCAGCCGCTTCAATCTCGGCAGGATGCTTTACGGCGACGGCACGGGTAAGCTCGCCGAGGTGGTGGAAGTGACGAGCGGATCGACGGAAGTGGAAGTCACGGACGCGCGCAACTTCGTGCCCGGGCTGGTCGTCGACGCGTATAACGCCGCTACGGCGCGCGGCACGGGCATAACGGTGACGGGCGTGGACTACGCGGCGTCTACGATCACGCTGTCTTCCGTGCCTTCGGGGCTCGCGACGGGCGACGCGCTGTACGTTCAGGGCAGCAAGGATAAGGAGATAACCGGTCTCGGCGCGATATTCGATACGACCAGACCGCTCTACGGCGTGGACCGTTCGGCATCGCCGCTGCTCAAGCCCTACGTCAAAAGTTCGGTGGGCGCGATAGACGAGATAACCATACAGGAAGCGATAGACAAGCTGGAAACGCAGGCGGGCTCGACGATAGACTTCATCGCCGTGGACGGCACCGCGAAGTACGCGTACATGGACTATATGTCGCAGTACAAGAGAAACATCGACATGATGGACATAACCGGCGGTTTCCGCACGATGTCCTTCAACGGCATACCCCTCGTGTACGACAGGTTCGTCCCCGAAGGCACGATGTACCTGCTCGACACGAGCGTGTTTCATCTCCACCGTCTCTGCGACTGGCGCTTCCTGGAAACGGAAAACGGGAATGTGCTGCGCCAGAACCAGGGATACCCGACGTATACCGCCACTCTCGTCAAGTACTGCGAGCTGGTGTGCGACCGCCCCAACGGTCAGGGCAGACTGTCGGGCATAAGCGCTTAAAAAGTTATGCGCGTGCGTATAACGGACGACGTGTTCTTCATAGCTTCGCGGCTCAAAGAGGTGGACCCGACGTACTACGTCGTGTACGATACCGAGAAGCGGCGCTACGAAGTGCACAGCGACGGGCAGAGGGGGAACACCCTCTGCTTCGTCGTTCCGTTCGGGCGGCTGGACGCGCGCACGGTGGAGTATGCGCGGCGTACCCGCAATCCCTATTTCGGTAAAGCGAAGGGCGGGTGGCGGCGCGACCGTGCGCTGCGCGAAGTCATGCGGGCGGACATGAAGGAGGATATATGATAAAAGACGTTTGCGCCGCCGCGGCGCACATGCTGGGGCTTACGGAGGAGGCGGAAGAGCTGCTTTCGGCGGACTGTTCCGAAGAGACGGCGGCGCGTTGGCTGCGGCTTTACGACCTCGTGGTGCGCGAGATCGCCGAAGAATACCGCCGCGGCGAGTCGACATCGCCCGGATCCCCGTCGCTCGGCGGCGAAACGGCGGCATTCATAGGGATCACCCCGCGCATGATCGCTTACGGCGTGGCGGCGGAATACGCGATCACCGAAGGGCTGGACGTCGCCGAGATGTGGGACTCGAGATTCAGGAGTTCGCTGTCTCTCGCGGCGCGCCCCGCGCTGCGCATAAGAGCGAGGAGGATGATGTGAGAGAGATCGTTTTTCCCGGCGGCGGGCAGCGCCGCACGGTTACGAGCTTCGCCGCCAACGTGGATATGCGCCTGGACGAAGCGGTGCTTGCGGACGGCGGAGCAGCGCGGGCGGAGAACTTCGACGTCGTGAGCGGCGCGCTCACCGACGGCTGGGGCGTGGCGGCGGAGGACGAGTGGACGGGCGTGACCTGCACGGCGCTGTGGCGGTTCGTGCGGTACGACTATACGGCTTCGGCATATATCGAAACGGATATGTACTGCGCCGCGGACGGTAAGGTGTACTACCGCGACGGCTGGGCGTGGCAGGAACTGCCCGGTGTGACATTCACCTCGCCGCCCTCCGCCGTCGGTTACCGCCTGTACGGCGACGACTGCCTGATCATGACTTCGGGCACGGACGGCATGTACGTCTGGGACGGCGTGTCGCCCGCGCGCAAAGTGGACAGCCCCATGATAACGAGCATGGCGATGAGCGGCGAGCGCATGTTCGCCTGCGTGGCGGGCGAGAGCAACGCCGTGTATTTCTCGGACGACCTCGACCCCACCGAATGGACGGTCGGTTCGGGGAGAGGGGGCTTCGTGCAGCTGCTCGACGAGCGCGGCAAACTGCTGCGCGCGCTCGATTTCCTCGGCTATGTGTACCTCGTGCGCGAGTACGGCGTGTCGCGCATATCGGGCACTTACGACGCTTCCGCGCTCACCGCGGCAAACCTGTACGTCGCGGGCGGCGCGCTGCAGGCGGGCGGCGCGGCGGTATGCGGCGACTTCATCATGCTCGCGGGCGCTGACGGGTTGTACGCTTTCGACGGCTATTCCGCTTCGAGGCGGCTGCGCGCGGTGCGCCTTTCGCCTTCGCCCGAAGCGAGCGGCGTATATGCGGACGGCAAATATTACCTCGCGGCGAAAACGGGGAGCGAGGGAGAGGGCAACGATACGCTCGTCGTCTACGACATAGCCGAAAACACTTTCTCGCTCTCGCGTATCGCGATAAAGCGGCTGTGCAAGCTGGGCAGCGACGTGTACGCGGTGCTCGCGGACGGCAGAACGGGTCGTGTGGCAAAGTGCGGAGCGGTGCTCGGCGAGCCGCTCGTCAAGGTGTGGGAGAGCGGCGCTCTCGATTACGGCACGCCCGAGGTAAAAACGCTGTCCGAAGTGACTTTGCGCACGGAGGGCGACGCCGAACTGTCCGTGACGGCGGACGGCAGGACGCGCACGTTTTCCGTCAAAGGCGGCGGCGTGAGGCGGGTGCGCCCCGGGCTGAGCGGCAGGGTGGCGCGCATAAAGCTGACGAGCCTTTCGCCGGGCGCGAACATCTCGCGGCTGAGCGTTCTCGTAAGGAGGAGATGACATGGATATCGCGAGAGAAGCATACGGCAAGGCGGAAGCGCTGGAAGCGCGCGGCTATCCGTCGGCGCACGGCGTCGCATTCTCTTCGCTCGGCGGCGGTAGCGCGCTCGTCCGCGTGCGTGCGGGCACTCTCGTCTGCCTGACGGCGACGGTGACGGGAACGGGCGGGGCGAAAGCGTACCTCGGCGGCGCGGAAGTCGCGGAGTTTACCGTCCCCGGGACGTCCTCGGCGATATTCGCGGCGGCGGAGGACGGCGAAGTGAGCGTGAAAGCGGAAGGGGGCGCGGAGTTCTCGCGCGTCGCGCTGTCGTATTTCGGCGAGGAAGCGGAGAGCGCTTACTCTCCCGCCGTGCTGCGTGCGGACGGCGACGGGACGGACGTATACGCTCTCGTAGCGAGCGGCGGGTACGCGACGGTATACAAGCTCGGCGACGGCGCGTTTTCCGTTTACGCCCGTATCGGCGCGTGCGACGATGCGGACGTGTGCGCTTACGGCCCCGCGGCGGCGTACTGCTCGGGCGGCAGGGCATACGCCGTTCATCCGGGTTCGGAACGCGGCTCGGTATACCTCGGGCGGGGAAAGCTCACGGCGATCTGCCGCTGCGGAGAAGGCTACCTCGCGGCGGCGTACGACGGCTCCAAAGTGACCGTGTACAGGCTCGCGCCCGACCTCACGCCGCTGCGCTCCGCGTCCTGCCACGGCTCGCCCACGGTGGACGCGCTTGCCTTCGTAAAAGGCGCGGCGAGCCCCAAGCTCTCGGTGAGCGACTCGGGGCGCATACTTCTCAGGCGGGTATCGCTCGCGGGCGACGCGGAGACGTACCGCCGCTTTACGTTTACCGAAGGAGGGGAAAATGACGGATGACGCAGTGCTCGTGATAACGATGACGGACGGCTCCGCCGAGGCGGGCGCGGAGATCGCGCTCGCCGCCGACCTGCCCCGCCGCACCGCGGAGTTCCGCGCTTATCTGCCGCCCTCCGAATGCAAGGGGGAAGCGGAGAGCGTGACGCTTTCGCTCGGCGGCAAAGAGCTGCTGTCCGCCGAAGTCCCGCCCGCGGACGGCGGACTGCTCGGGGCGGAGGCGAGCGTGGCGGTGATATCCGTGACGGACGGCTGCGCGGACGGCGGAGCGGCTCTTTCGGACATGCTCGCGGGACTTTCGGGCGGCTCGCCCGGGCTGGATTGCATCCTCGGCGACGGCACGCGCGTTACTCTTGCCGCGACCGTCGAAAAGAGCGGCGACGGCGTGAGGATATCCGCCTCCGCACCCGAGGGGACGAAGCTGTTCGTGATCACGGCGGACGGCGACGGCGCCGCCGTAGAAGCGGCGCAGGAGCGCATATCCGCTTCGGAAACGATCGTATGCACGGTGCCCGGCTGCATAACGACTTCGGAGATATGCGGCGCTGCTTTGCAGGGCGCGCAGACGCGCGAACTGCCCGTCCGTCTTGCGGACGTGCGCACTTTCCCCTCGCTCCCGCCCGCGGAAAAGCTGGAGTCTCATAACGGCGTGCTCGTAGCCTTCGGCTACGGGAGAGTGAGCGCGGTCAGGGGGCTCGCGACGCTCACCGAACGCGCCGCGGCAAACGTGACTTCGGTCTATGCGGCGGCGGACGGCACTCTCGCGTATGTCTCGGACGGCGTCGCCCGAATGTGCCGCGGCACGACGGACTTCTGCGCGGCGGAAGGGGAATGCGTCGCGCTCACGGGCGAAGGAGACGGCGCGGTCATGCACGTTCTCGGCGGCGGGTACGTGCGCGGTTACGGCGTGAGCGGAGCCTGCGTTTACGAAAGGGAGTCGGATGCCTTCGCGCTTTCCTCGCTCGCGGGCGGCGTGCTCGAGCTGTCGGCGGAGGAAGTGCGCACGTTCGGCGCCGACGGTGAGCACGTAGAAAGCTCGCTCCACGGGTACGAGGCTGCGGAAGCGCTTTCGCGCTTCGACGGCGGCTTCGTCGCGCTCGTGTCGGACAACGGCACGCGGCGCACCGCGGTCATAGCGCCGCGGTATGTGCGTACGCCGTCGGAGGAGCTCATAGGCTGCGACGGTACGCTGTTTGCCGTCCGCGGCGAAAACGGAGTGCGCGTCGTCGACGTTTCGGGCAGCGGCGCGAAGGATGTCGGCGGCGCGGACTCCGGGACGATCGCGTTTGCCGACGCGCTGTATTCGCTGGACGGCGAGCGCATAACGCGGCGTGCGGCGCTCGGGAAGCGCACGCTGCTGCTCTCGGCGGATATCGAGGCGGGAAAGACTTATACCGCGGCGGGCGTGAAGGAGACGCGCGCCGCGTCCGCGGTCGTGCTGACCGCGAAAGGAGGATAAATGGAGATAATCGCGGCATGTATAGAGAGCGGTTGCTATTCGGCGGTGTTCGCCGTGCTGCTCGTCTATGCGGTAAGGTCGCACGCTAAGCGCGAGAGGTATTACCGCAAAGTCATAAGCGAGCTCACGGCGGGGCTTTGCGATCTCGAGCGCGTGAACGTGCGTCTGGACGAGATAAAAGCGCTGGCGGAGCGGCGGGAGAAAAAGGAGAGGGTATGCGCGTTTGGGGAGCGAAAGATCTCGGCGGCGGAACGCTCATGAGCGCGAGCGCCGAGGGCGGAGAATACGTTTACGCGCTCTCGTCGGGAACGGTGTACGCGCGTTCGGCGGAAGGCAGCCGAGCGGTGCGCGGCGGCTGCGACGGCTATGCGCGCGTTCCCGGCGGCAGCGTGACCGTGAAAGGAGGTGCGCCCGTTTATGAAAGCGAGTGAGATGCGTCTTTTAAGGCGCGAAATAGCGGATGCGGAAATACGCATCTATCATATCGGAAAGGAGAACGTATAATGTATACTTACGAGAGGAACAGGAATAAAAAGAAGAGCGCGTCGTCCTATTCGGCAGCCGACCGCAACACTCGGAAGGCGGAGGACGTGATGACGAGGCAGGAGCTTTCGGACAAGCTGGCGGAGATAGACGACAGATACGTCGCCAAAGAGGACGGCGCTCCGCCCTCGATAGTCGATTTCGAGCACATAGAGTACGACGCCCCGACGGACGAGGAGATCGCCGAGCGCGCCGAAGCGGAGCTTGCGGGCTACCGCGCCGAAGGGCGCGCGGATATCGAGAGCGACGCGGAAGCCCGCCGCAGGTCGGCTTACGAAAAGAAGGCGGACGCGGGGCGCACGCTGAAAAGCGAAGAGCGCGCGATAGCGGACGACTACGAGTCCGCGCTCGGGTCTTACGGCAGCGAGATGGCGCGCCGCGGTCTCGCGCGTTCGTCGGTGGCGGCGGAAGGCGCGGCGGCGATAGAAAAGGGCAGAGCGGACGCTCTCTCTTCCGCCCGCAGCGCACGTGCGGCGGCGGATGCGGAAGCGGACTCCGAACTGCGCGCCCTCGAAGCGGATATGCAGAAAGCGCTGAACGCCTTCGACATCGCTTACGCCGCCCGCCTCACCGAGCGCATAGCCGAACTGACGAGCGAGCGCGAGGAGCGTGAAGCGGAGGCGATAAAGTACGAAAATCAGCTTAAAGAAAAGGAATACGACATCATGCGCGAGGTCACGGACGGTGACTACGAGACCGTGAAGAAAGGGGAAGTGCCGTCGTCGCTGCTCGACATATACAACGAGGAGCGCTACGAGGCGGTGAACAAGTACCTCTCGGGGCTGGATCCGGAAGAGGCGGAGAGTGTCGTGCGCAACGACCCTTTCATACGCGATTCGGTGAGCGATTATTGGTACTATATGCTTTACCGCACTTACAGCCTTGACGAATAAGGAGGGGATATGAAGATAACCAAACGCGCGGTGCTCGCGATAGCGTCTTTCGTGCTGCTCCTTTTTCAGGCGCTGGGGCTGAAGATAGACCTTCCCGTAGTCAACGAGCTGATAAGCGCCTTCGCGGGCGTGCTCGTCGTGCTCGGCATAGTGACGGACGGCGGCAGCGGCGGCGATAACGGCGGCGGCGATACGGAAGGCGACGTCCCGTCCGTCTCCGACGAAGATGACGATCCTCCGCCCGCGGGAGACGGGGAGAACGGAGAGGACGAAGAGAAAAATACGCACAAGTTGAGCCTATTAAGTTGACAAAGGCGTGAAAGTGGGCGTATAATTATCTCCGAAAGGCGATAAAACGCGAATTTTCTAAATAAGAAGGAGATACATACAATGGAACCCAGACTGTTTCATCAGGAAGACTGCGATCTTTCCGTGCTGAAGAAAAAGACGGTCGCCGTCATCGGCTACGGTTCGCAGGGTCACGCTCACGCCCTCAACCTCAAAGACAGCGGCGTGAACGTCATCGTGGGACTGTATAACGGCAGCAAGAGCTGGAAAAAGGCGGAAGAAGCCGGACTTAAAGTCATGACCGCGGCGGACGCGGCAAAAGCGGCGGACGTCATCATGATCCTCATCAACGACGAGAAGCAGGCGAAGATGTACAAGCAGGACATCGAGCCCAACCTCACCGAGGGCAAGGCGCTCGCGTTCGCTCACGGCTTCAATATCCACTTCAAGCAGATCGTTCCCCCCGCAAACGTCGACGTGTTCATGATCGCGCCCAAAGGTCCCGGCCACACGGTGCGCAGCGAGTATTGCGACGGTAAGGGCGTGCCCTGCCTCGTCGCCATCCATCAGGACTACACGGGCAAGGCTCTGGATATCGCGCTCGCTTACGCGGCGGGCATCGGCGGCGCGCGTGCGGGCGTGCTTGAGACCACGTTCAAGTGCGAGACGGAGACCGACCTGTTCGGCGAGCAGTGCGTGCTCTGCGGCGGCGTGACCGCTCTCATGAAGGCGGGCTTCGAAACGCTCGTCGAAGCGGGCTACGATCCCCGTAACGCGTACTTCGAGTGCATCCACGAGATGAAGCTCATCGTCGACCTCATCTACAAGGGCGGCTTCCACACGATGCGCTACTCGATATCCGATACCGCCGAGTACGGCGACTACAAGATAGGCGAGAGGCTCATCACCCCCGAAGTCAAGGCGGAGATGAAGAAGGTCCTCACCGAGATCCAGGAAGGCAAGTTCGCTTCCGACTGGATCGCCGAGAACAACAACGGCAGAGCTTACTTCTACGCAAAGCGCGAGAAGGAAGCCAACCATCAGCTCGAAAAGGTGGGCGAGGACATCCGCGCCATGTACAGCTGGTCCAAGAACACCGATATCGACAAGACGGTGTGACGTATCCGATAAAATACTCATATCGACAAGAAGCGGAGACATCTCCGCTTCTTTTTTTGTCGTTTGCGCCGGATCGGGGATACCGCTCATTTTTGCCGTCGGGGATATTGACAAAACGTATATTTTGATATATAATTGTGAAAACGCCCGAACGGCGGCAGGCGGATTTGCCACGGCATGCCCGGGCGGCGGGGGAGGTATGACGAATGCCTAAGATAGCGGTGGTGGAAGACGTCGGCAAAGACGCGGATACGCTGCGGGCGTACATAGAGAGATTTTCCGAAGATCGCGGCGTGCGCACGTCCGTGCGCGTTTTTTCGAACGCCGTGGATTTTCTCGATAAATATTCGTCCGATTTCGATATCGTGTTCATGGATATAGAGATGCCCATGCTCAGCGGCATGGACGCTTCGCGCAAGCTGCGCGCCATGGACGGAGAGGTGGTGCTCATTTTCGTGACCAATCTGGCGCAGTACGCCGTGGAAGGGTACGAAGTGAACGCCTTCGATTTCATCGTGAAGCCCGTGAATTACCACAGCTTTTCGATGAAGTTCGAGCGCGCTCTCGACCGTCTCGGAAGATCTTCGGGCGTGATCGTAAGGATAAAAACGCGGGAAAAGCTCGCGTGCGTGCCGTCGTCGGAGATAAAATACATCGAGGTGTACGATCACGACCTCGTGTATCATACCGTAAAAGGCGATATGACCGCGACGGGTACGCTGTCCGACGTGGAGAGCAAGCTCGAAGGCGCGGGCTTTTTCCGCCTGAGCAGATATTCTCTCGTGAACCTTTCTTTCGTGAGAGCAGTGCGTTCGACGTATGTCGACGTCGACGGCGCCGAAGTGCAGATAAGCGGGGCGCGGCGCAAGGAACTCATGGCGGCTCTTGCCGGCTGGACGGACGGCATGGGGGGCAGGTGACGTATGTACGAGATATCCTACCTCTTTTTCTATCGCCCCGTGTTCATGTTCGAGCTTCTCGCCGCCAGCCTGCTCTTTCTCGTATACCTGAAGCCGCGCCGCGGCTTCGGATGGCGCGCCGCGGCATGCGTTGCGGCATGCTTCGCGTTCTCTTTCGCAATGCCCGTCGTTTCGTACGACGCGATATACTGTTCGGTGCTGTTCCTCGCGATGTTCGCGTTTTCCGTTGCCGCGTGGTGTTTCGTGTTCGACGAACGCGTGCTCACCGTGGTGTTCTGCTGTATAGCGGGCTATACCGTCCAGCACATTGCGCATGAGATATGCGAGCTGCTCCTGCTCGCGTTCAACGCGGGCGGAGCGATGGCGAGCGGAGTGTATTCGAGCGCCAATCCGTTTTTCGGGGACGACTGGCTGTCGGTGTTCCTGTATATCGCGGACATGCATGTGTTCGCCGCCGTGTACGCGTTTTTTCATATCGTCGCGAAAAGGCGTATGCGCGGTAACGTTTCCATACGGCTCAAAGCATCCACGATGGCGCCGCTCGTCGCGTTCATGCTGCTGCTCAACGTGTTTTTCAGCGCGCTCGGCATATATACGCTTACGGAAGACATGAACGCCGTGGGGCAGATACTCATACACGTATTCAATATCGCGAGCTGCATCGCGGCGATGATCGTGCTCTTCGAGATCCCGCGCCGCAAGAAGGCGGAGACGGAGCTCGTCATGCTGGAAAAACTGTATAAACGCGGCGAGATGCAGTACCGCGAAGCCAAAGAGAACCACGAGCAGATGAACATGAAGTATCACGACATCAAACATCTGCTCGGCACGCTTAAAGAACGCCGCGCCGCCGACGACGAGATAGCGCAGATAAGCAAGCTCGTCGGCTCTTACGAAAACACATACAGCACCGCGAGCTATGCGCTCAACGTCGTGCTCGGCGAAAAGAGCGCGGTGTGCCGCGGCAACGGCATAGATTTTTCATGTATAGCGGACGCGTCCCGCCTCGGGTTCATGAGCGAGACGGATATTTACGTCCTGTTCGGCAACATCCTCGATAACGCGATAGAAGCCGTGCTCGCGCTTCCCGAAGGGGAGCGCACGATAGGCATGCTCCTTAAAAATTCCGGCGAGCTCGTGTACGTCACGGTGTATAACGGCTTCGGCGGCGAGCTCAGGTTCGACCGCGGACTGCCCGTCACGACCAAGGCGGACGCGGACAGCCACGGTTACGGGCTCAAGAGCGTAAAGCGCATAACCGAAAAGTACGACGGAGAGATGCACCTGTCCGCAAAAAACGGGATATTCGAGCTGTCCCTCGTGTTCCAGAGCGTGGCGGAATGACCGCCGCGCCTTCGTTCACGAAGTACGGACCCCGATTCACGAAGAAAGTATTGAAATGCTTTCTTCTTTTTGTTATGTTTACCCCGCAACGAACGGGAACGCGTAAGCGCTCCGAAGGAGGGGTAAAATGTAGAGGAAAGCGGGGAAAGATAACGGACAACGAGATCGCACGATCTCCGGCAACGACGTAAAATCAAGGAGAAAAATGAAATCTATAGTCATCAAAGTCATCCAATTGGCTGTAATAGCGATACTGACCGCAGGTCTCATCGTGGGCAACGTGGTGCTTTTTTCCAACGCGCAGGCGGTGTCCAGCGCGCTCTGCCCGCCCATCATAAACGAGGAGGAGCTTGCCAACACGCAGAACATAGGTCAGGAACTCGCCAAAGAAATGGTACAGGAAGGCACGGTGCTGTTGCGTAACGAGAACGATTGTCTTCCTCTCGACAAAGCGAACACGAAAGTCAACGTGTTCGGCTGGCGTTCGGTAGACTGGGTGTACGGCGCGGAAGGCACGAACTCTTCGGGCGGCGTCGTTCCCGAGCGTTTCATATTCGACGAGAACGTCGATTTCATCAAAGCGCTCACGCGTTACGGCATAGAAACGAACACCGAACTTCAGGAGATGTACGAAAGGTATTTCGAGCCCAACCACCTTTCGGAAGCGCTCCGCGACCATGTGCTCGGCGACTACATGTACCTCGTCGAGCCTGACATAAACGACAAGGCGTATTACAGCGACGCGCTCCTCGCGAACGCGAAGAAGTTTTCGGATACGGCTTTCGTCGTGATATCGCGTAACGGCGGCGAGGGCTGGGACGCTCCCAAATCGCAGCAGAAGAACGGTCCGGGCGCCACCAACGATACCGCCCGCACTTATCTGCAGATATCCGAGGAGGAGGAAGCCCTGCTGACTTACGTCGGCGCGAATTTCGAAAACGTCATAGTCGTGCTCAATACCGAATACGCGATGGAGCTCGGCTTCCTCGAGACCATCCCCGGGCTGGACGCCTGCCTCAACGCGGTGTGGACGGGTACCCGCGGGGCGTCCGCTCTGCCTTCGCTGATATGGGGCGATGTGTCTCCCTCCGCGAAAACGGTGGACACCTACGCCTACGATACGCGCACCAATCCCACATATGCGTATGCGGGCAAGGCGACGACGTTCACCAACGGCGACCCGGGCATATGTCTCAACCGTTACATCGACTATACCGAAGGCATTTACGTCGGCTATAAGTGGTATGAGACGGCGGACGCCGAGGGCGTGTGGTCGAACGTCGATAACGGCTACGGCAAAGGCTACGAAGGCGTGGTGCAGTATCCGTTCGGCTACGGTCTGTCCTATACGACGTTCGGCTGGGATATCGAGAGCGTTACCGTGGACGGGGAGGAGGTAAACCTTTCCGGACCCGCGGAGATCACCGAGAAGAGCAAGATCGCCGTCAACGTGCGCGTCACCAATACCGGCGACGTCGCGGGCAAGGACGTCGTCGAGGCGTTCGTCACCGTTCCGTATACCGACGGCGGGATAGAAAAGTCCCACGTCAGCCTTACGGGATTCGCAAAGACGGGCACGATAGATCCGGGCAAAGACGAGGTCGTGACCGTGAACGTCGACGCGTTCGACTTCGCGTCTTACGACTGCTACAACGAAAACGACAACGACTTTGCGGGCTACGAGCTGGAGAACGGCGAGTACGAGCTCAAACTCATGACGGATTCGCATACCGTAAAGAACACGGGCGCGGACGGCGCCGGCAGCCCCGCGGTCATAAAGTTCAACGTCGCCGAAACGATAAAGATAGCCGCCGATCCCGTTACCGGCGCCGAAACGGGCAACCTGTTCACGGGCGACGGCGCGATAGACGGCGTGCCGATAGACGGCGGCGCGGAGTACATCAGCCGCGAAAATTTCCCCGATCCGCTCACGATGGAGATAGCTCCCGCGCGTGCGGCTACGCAGGAAATGATAGACCACGCGATATTCGACGACGAGTGGGCGAACGAGTGGGATAACGCGAAGACGGACGCTTTCGGCGATCCCGTCAAAACGGATCCGGTCACATGGGGCAAGGACAGCGGTCTGCGCCTTACCGAGAACGGCTCGGTGACCGATCTCGGCTACCGTCTCGGCAGCGATTGGGACGATCCCGATTGGGATAAGCTGCTCGATCAGCTCACCACGGCGGACTGCAAGCTCGTGTTCAACAAGTCCTACGGCGTTCCGGCGGTGTCTTCCATAGGCATGACGGAGCGCAAGGAGTACGACGGTCCTTCCCAGATAAAGGGATTCATCATGGGTTCGGACGTCGACCGCGGTACCGGTTATCCCTGCCCGATGGTGCTGGCGCAGAGCTGGAGCGAAGAACTCGCGTACAAGCACGCGATGACTTACGGCCAGGAGATGAAGACGCTCGGCGTTGCCGGCGTGTGGGCAAGCGGCGTGAATATCCACCGCACGCCTTTCGGCGGCCGTAACTTCGAGTATTACAGCGAAGACTCCTATCTGTCCGCGCGCATGGTCGTGCAGTTCAGCAGAGGTCTTGCCAATCGCGGACGTTACTGCTACCTCAAGCATTTCGTGATAAACGACCAGGAGACCAACCGCAGCACCGTTTCCACTTTCTGCACCGAGCAGGCTCTGCGCGAGATATACCTCAAACCGTTCCGCGCGGCGATAGTAGAGGGCGGCTGCATGGGCGTCATGACCACTTACGGCCGCATAGGCTCCGTTTCCACGACGAGCTCGGAAGCGCTGCTCACGGGTATCCTGCGCCGCGAATGGAAGTTCCGCGGCTCGGTGATAACCGACTATACGGATAACAACGGCATGTCTATAGACGCGCAGATGCGCATGGGCGGCAACCTCGGCATGGGCGTATCTCTCAACACCAACGGCGTTTCCACTAATTACGACAACGCTCCCGCCCGCGTGCAGAACCGCATGCGCGAAGCGATGAAGGAAGTCATCTATACCTGGCTGCGTCAGCAGTATGTCGAGCAGCAGTACATGCTCGATCCCGACGAATTCGGCGCGGGATACGCTTCGTCGTACGCGTCGTGGAACTGGTGGCAGCCGTTCATCGTCTGCGTGGACGTGGTGGACGCGATAGCCATGTGCGTATGGATATTCTTCATCTTCATCGGAAAGGACAGGAAAGAGAAGAACGTTCCGCCGGAAGGCGGTGCGCCTGCCGCGGCTTGAAGGAGGATCAAATGAAAATCACGAAAAAGATGTTCAAAATAGCCGTTCCCATAGCGGCGTTCGTGCTTGCCGCCGTGTTCGTGCTCGCTTTCATGCTCACGTCGTATGCGGATTGGAGAAAGGGGTACGACGGCTACCTTGCCGACCTTCAGTGGAAGAAGGATAACGCCGGCACCAAAATGACGGGCATGACTCTCGCTCTCGCGGAGGGCACGACGTTCTACGACAACGGCAGAGCGCGCCCCAAGAAGAAGGATTTCGTGCTCACGGGCAATTATATAGTGGACGGCGTGCGCGAATACACCGAACCCATAATAGACGCCGATTATACTCTCACCGTTCCCAACGACTTCTACGAAAACGGCGGCAAGGTCACGGCGACTTACGCGTGGTACGGCGAAGGAGCGTCCGGCGAAACGGAGGACGCGCAGCCTTTGCAGACGTTCGAGGCTTCTCTCGATCTCACGCTAACGGCGCTCGTTCCGAATAAACTCGAGCTCCTTCACATGCCCTATCTCGTCAGGTACGAGGAAGGGGACAGGTTCGACCTTACGGGCGCGGAATTCGAAGTGTCGCTCAACGACGGCTCCGTGCTCCCCGTGGATAACGGCAAACTGACGGTACCCGATACCCCGCTCAGACCCGAGGATAAAACGGTAAAGGTGTCCTACGCCACCGACGGCGGCTCCGTTTCCGCGGACATCCCGGTGACGGTCATGGAAGAGGGAACGTTCACCAACGGCGAACTGCTTTCTCTGGAAGTGGTGAACGCGACGGTGGAAGACGGCAAAACGCTCGGCGAGGCGCAGATAGAGCTTTACGGCGTTTACGACAGCGGCAACTACGTGAGAGTGGCGGAAGAGGATTACGACATCGTCAACGCGGATGAAACGGCGAGCCTCGGCGGCGTCCACGTCATCGAGATATCCGCCTCTGCCGACGGCACCCCGATGTTCTGTACCGCCAACGCGCGCGTCCGCAAGGACATCGCCGCGGGAACGCCCGAAGGCAACAGGTATACGTTCAAGGTGGATTCTTCGCTGATAAACCGTTCCGAGCTTTCCGTCCTCACGGCAGGCGGTTCGGATAACGTGTACGTCGCTTCCGAAGCAATGACGGTCGCGGTCAACGGCAGCGCAAAGACCATCGCCGCGGATACGTTCATCGGCGCGGGCGGGGCAAGCGCTTCCGGGATATGCGAAGCGCTCCTCGGCAAAGGCGAGAACACCGTAACGATAGAGTTCGCCACCGCCGAAGACGCGGAGCGCGTCGGCATGACGGGCATCCGCCTCGAAAGCGGCAGCGAGAGCGTCGCCGCCGATACGCTGGGCGATTATATCACGGCGATGAACGAAGCCGGGCGCACGATATCCCTGTCCTCCGAAGCGGTGGTGGATTTCGAGACCGGCACGTTCGATTACATGTACGGTTACGGTCTTACCAACGACGGCAAGGACGTGTATATCGCCGTGAATTCGGACGGCAGCACGAGCAGCAAGATGCAGATAATCCGCGTCGACCCGATCGCCCGCACGGTGACGGCTAAAACGCAGAAGGTCGACGTCGGTCCCAAGAACGAGAGCTACGACGGGCTGTTCTTCTACGACGGCAAGGTGATCGCATGCACGCCGAAGGGTCTGATGTACGTCGACGCCGGCTTCGAGGGCACCAACACCGCCGTCGTGCAGCCTTACGACGGTATCGCGTTCCCGGACGAGATCGGCAACATCACCAACGTCGCATACAATGCCGCGCAGGATAAGTTCGCCGTCACTTCCGAATCGTATAAACTGTATATACTCGACGGCGATATGAACGTGCTGTATTCCGCCGACTTCGCGAGAGACGCGGGCGGCAGGGCGTTCCGCCGCATGACGGGCACCGACGAATATCTCTATCTTTCGTATACGCTCAACGCGTATCCCAATCCCTATATAAGCGTGCTCGACTGGAGCGGAAAGACCGTCGCCGAGAACGTGAACATGGAAACGGATACCGACGACATGGGATATATGGACGACCCCGCAAAGAGCAACGTGCAGGCGGTCATGGAATTCAACGGCAGCGTGTATTACCTCGTGACCTGCTGGGGCGTCGGCACCGGACACGGACTGTTCAGGGCTTCCTTCGTGGGCGGCGAGTATACCGTGCCCGAGATGAGCTTCGGCGAGTATATCGAAATGACCGCGAGAGAGGACATAACGCCCGATCTTGCCGCGGATCGTCTCATCAACTTCCCGTGGGGTCAGGTGTACGGCGGGGGAGATACGTTCGGCATAACGACGGACGGCAAGTACGGCTACTTCGCGTATTCCAAAGTGGGTGAGAACATGCGCAATACGCTGCTCATAAAATTCGACCTCGTTACGGGCGCAAAGCTCGGCGAAACGAACCCGCAGGAAATGGATACGAACGAAGGCGGCTGGCACGATCACTCACAGCTCTTCTATAAGGACGGCTGGATATACGCGATAGACTACGCAGGCGGGTTCTGGAGAGTCTGGGCGGACGATATCGACGGCGAGTATAAGCCTTCCTTCGAAGCGGTGACGGATATAGTGTTCGACGGTCTTGACGGCAAGGTCATCGGCGTTACCCCCAACAACGCTTCGGGCGGATGGGCGGTCTATACCGACGCGGACGAGCTCGCGTTCTACGACTCGGCGTTCGCGCTCGTGAAAAAGGTGACCGCCGAAGGTAGCGATTTCGCCGAAACGGGCGGAGACAAGAACATGGACGGCAAGAAATACCGCGCGGGCGTAGCGGGCAACGACGATTATGTGTATGTGCTGCAGAACGAATCCGCTTCGCTCACCGCCACTTTGCACATCTACGATTGGCAGGGCAACCACATCGCCACTTCCGTCATCACGGGACTGCAGTCGGGCGACGGCTCGGACTACGCCGACGACTTTATCACTCAGACCCGCACCATGGGCGTGACGGAACTGGGCGGCAGACTGTATTTCTCGCTGAGCAACAGATCGGGAACATACGTTACCCTGTACAGCTTCACCCCCGACCTTTCGGTGTTCGAAGGCTGATCCGCCGTTTCGTACCGACGGCATCGGGTAACATAACAACGACCGCGCATTGGCGCGCGGGAACAGGGAACGGACCCGGCATTTTGCCGGGTCCGTTCCGCATTATGTTCGGGTAAGGCTTGCGGGTAAGCCTCTTCGGGCGGATATTCTTTTATGCTCCGCGGACGACTTCTGAAGCCCCCGAAACAACAAATTGAAAATCCCGGGAGTGAATCATTGAAAATCCCGGGAATTTTGTTGATCTGCGGTCGCTTTTGCCGATTTTTTCGGTTTAAGTTTCTCGGAGGAAAGGGGGCGAAGAAGCTCCTTTTTCTCGAGACGTTTTTTCGTGTTTTTCGGTTTAATTCGGTTTATTCGGTTTAATTCGGTTTAAGTTTCTTGGAGGAAAGGGGTGCGGGGGAAACCCCCTTCTTTGTCAAAGAAGGGGGTTTCCCCCGCGAAAATTTCTCCGCAAAAATTCCTCTGCAAAAACTCAGACCAGGATATTATTGCCCTGCGAGTCGATGGCGACGAGGAGGGGCAGGCGGGAAACGGTGAGGCGGCGGACGGCTTCGCAGCCGAGGTCGGGGTAGGCGACCTCTTCGCAGGCGGTTATGCGGCTCTTGATGAGCGCGGCGGCGCCGCCGACGGCTATGAGGTATACCGCGCCGTTGCGCTTCATCGCCTCGATAACGGCGGGCGAGCGCTTGCCCTTGCCTATCATTATTTTAAGCCCCATGTCCAGCAGGCGGGGCGCGTAGTCGTCCATGCGCGCGCTCGTGGTGGGACCGCACGACCCGATGATCTCCCCGCTGCGCGCGGGCGTGGGACCCGCGTAGTATATCGCCGCCCCGCGGATATCGATCGGCAGGGGAAGCCCCTCGTCCGCGGCTTCGACGAACCGCTTGTGCGCCGCGTCGCGCGCCGTGTATATCACGCCGGTCAGTTCCACCGCGTCCCCCGCGCGGAGAAGGGTGACGTCGTAAGAATTGTCTATGCTTATCGTCTTCATGCGTCCTCCTCCGTAAAGCTCAGATGCGCGTGCCGCGCGCTGTGGCACTGGATCGTGACGGCTACGGGCAGCATGCCTATGTGCGTGGGGTACGTCTCCACCGCGCAGGCGAGCGCCGTGTGCGCGCCGCCCAGCCCCTGGGCGCCTATGCCGAGCGCGTTCACCGCGTCAAGGATATCCGCTTCGAGAGCCGCGTCGTCTTTGTCGGACGACGGCTCGCCGCACCGCCGCATGAGCGCGAGCTTGGATAGCAGGCAAGCTTTGTCCATCGTTCCGCCGATCCCGATGCCGAGCAGTACGGGCGGGCAGGGGTTGGCTCCCGCCTCGCGCACGATGTCGACCACGGCGCGCACTACGCCCTCTCTGCCCTTGGACGGGGTGAGCATGCGCACGCCGCCCATGTTCTCGCTGCCCGCGCCTTTGGCGAGGAAGGTCACTTCCAGCCCCGAGCCGGGCACGACGTCGTAGTATATCACGGGCGGAGCGTTGTCTCCGGTGTTGACGCGGCGCAAAGGGTGCGCCACTATGGACTTGCGCGCCTCGCGGTAACCGCCGCGCACGCCGCGGATAAGAGCGTCCGCAAGGCAGCCGTCGAAGGACGCGTCCTGCCCGACTTTAACGAACAGCATAGCCGTGCCCGTATCCTGGCAGGGGTAGCAGTCGCCCGAGGCGGCTATGCGCGCGTTCTCGGTTATCTGCGAGAGCGCCCACTTCGCGCGCTCGTCTGTCTCTTCGCGCTCGGCGGCTTCGAGTAGTTTCACCACATACGGGTCGATCTTTTTGAGCGCGGAATCTATCGCCGAAGCGAGCCGCGCGGAAATGTCCTCACATCTGTACATAAGCGCATTATACCATGCGCGGCGGCAAAAGTCAATATTTCCCCGCTCGCCCGCCCTGCGCGGATTGACAAAATGCGGGCGGCGCGTTATAATAATAAAGTTATGGCACTTAAAGTTTGCAGTCTTGCCAGCGGGAGCAAGGGGAATTGCATATTCATAGGCAGCAGGCGCACGTCGCTGCTTATCGACGCGGGCGTGTCGCCAAAGCGCATAGCCGCGTCGCTGGAAGCGATAGGCGAGAGCCTGCCCGCGCATATACTGCTTTCGCATACGCATTCCGATCATTTCAGGTACGTGCCCGCCCTTTGCGAAAAGGGCATGACCCTGCATTACGGCAGACCCGCCCGCCGCGCGGCGGAGCGCATCGCGGGAGCGGAGGACTTCTGCGGCGACTTCTGCATAGGCGACATCACGGTGTCGCCGTTCGCCGTTTCGCACGACGTGCCGTGCTACGGCTTTTCCTTTTACAGCGAGGGCAGCAAAGTGACCGTGGTCACCGACCTCGGTTTCATGCCCCGCCAAACGCTGGAAGCGATGTCGGACTCGGACGCCGTTCTCATCGAATCCAACTACGACGAGCACATGCTCGCGGTCAACCCCAACTATCCCGCGATGCTCAAAGCGCGCATAAGCGGCAGCCGCGGACACCTGTCCAATACCGAATCGGCGGAATGTACGGCGTATCTCGCGGGCAAGGGAGTGAAACACATATTGCTCGGGCATCTTTCCGAGCAGAACAACACGCCGTCCGCCGCTCTCGGGCGGGCGGAGGCGGCTCTCGCGAAATACGGGCTCGCGGGCAAAGCGAGCCTAGCGGCGGCTTCGCAGCACGAAGTATCGGAGGTCATAGAAGTATCATGACGGGAAACGGACTTATTCGGCGCGGTTCTGCGGTGGAAGGCGGCTTTGCCTATGCGGGCGCGGTCGTCGCGTTCCTTCTCGTATCGCTCGTCGCGAGCCTGATCCCCGCCGGGGAACATGCGGATCTCGTGTCGTACATAGCGACGGCGGTGCTGCAGGTATGCTTTTTCCTCGCCGCGTTCATACCCTATAAAGCTATGCGTTCGCGCCCCAAGTACACCTATGCCCGCCCGACGGTAAAAGCGTGTCTGGGCGGCGGTGCGGTGACGCTCGTGTGCCTCGTTGCCTTTTACGGGCTGACGTCGCTGTTTTCCTTGCTGCTTTGGGCGGTCGGCTACGAGTTTGCCGGAAGCACGGACCTGACTTCGCCGCTCGGCATAGTATTCTCGGTGCTCATCACGATAGTGCTCGCGCCCGTGTGCGAGGAAAAACTGTTCAGGAGCGGTTATCTTTCCTCGCTCGAGGTGCTGTTCGGCAGGGCGAAGAGCGAGCGTCGGCAGACCCTTTCCGTGATATGTATGTGCGGGCTCGCGTTCGCGCTCATCCACGCCCGCCCCGAGCAGACGGTGTATCAGTTCTTCTTCGGCGCGGCGCTGGCGTACCTTACGATAAGGACGAAGAGCGTTTTTCCCGCGATGATCGCCCATGCGCTCAATAACGCCATAGGGCTCGTGCTCTCCGTTCCCGCGGTAAGCGCGGGCATGGACGCTGCTCTTACGGCGGTCGCCGGCGGCTGGTACTTCGTGCTGTTGTTCGCCGTCGTGAGCGTGGGGCTCGCGGCGGGCGGAGTGTTCGCGCTGCGGCGCCTTATAAACGCGCTGGGGGACGGACGTCCCGAACAGTCGTTCAGGACGGAGGGGGAGCACGGCTTCAAAAATTATGCTGACGACGGCGGCTCGCTCGCATGCGGCGTGTTCAGCGCGCTGGCGCTCGTTGCCTGCGCGGCGCTGTGGATATTCAACCTTGTCGCGGGGCTGGTCGCATGAAGAAGCTGGAACTGCTGTGCGTGGGTAAGATCAAAGAGGACTGGCTGACGCGCGGCATAGACGAATACTTGAAGCGTCTCGGGCGGTACTGCTCGGCGAGCGTGCGCGAGCTGCCCGACCGCCCCGACGACGGCAGAGCTGCAGAGCGCGAGAGCGAAGAACTGCTCTCCGCGATGAACGGCTACGTCATACTCGCGGATATCGGCGGGAAGCCGCTCACGAGCGAGCAGCTCGCGGAGGCGATAGACCGCGCGTATCTGACGGCGGACAAAGTACAGTTCGTCATAGGCGGCAGCCGCGGCGTGACGGAAGAAGTGAAAAAGCGAGCCGATCTCGCGGTGTCATTCGGCAGAGTGACGTATCCTCACCGCCTCATGCGCCTTATTGCCGCGGAGCAGCTCTACCGCGCCTTTACCATAACCGCGGGCACGGCGTATCACAAGTAGGCGAAAGACTGATAGTCCGCGGGATCGCGGCATATAATGCCGTATGTATGTTTACGACGATCTACGGCGCGATTGCTGCCGACTGTGCCGTAAAGGCGCGGTGTGCGGAACGATAGGCAGGTCGCTGTTCGGCGCGCACATAGTGTGTTTCCATCTGGGGCCGAAGGACGGCGCGCAGATGATAGTGCAGGGCGGCATGCACGCCCGCGAATGGGTGACGAGCCTGCTCGTGGTGCGGCAGGCGGAAACGCTGCTGCGCGAAAAACTGCCCATAGGCATATTTTTTATCCCCATGACGAACCCCGACGGGGCGGAACTCGCGCAGCGGGGCTGCGAACGCTTCCCCAACGCCGCGGAGCTGCTGCGCATGAACGGCAGCCGCGACTTCCGGCTGTGGAAGGCGAACGGGCGGGGAGTGGATATCAACTGCAATTTCGACGCGCGCTGGGGAAGGGGCAAAGGCAACGTGCCGTATCCCGCGCCCGCATCCTGCGTCGGCGCTCGTCCCGAGAGCGAGCCGGAGACGGCGGCTCTCGCGAGCTTCACTCGGCGGCTGCGCCCCGTGATCACGGTGAGTTACCATGCGCTCGGGCGGGAGATATATTACGAGTTCGGTCAGCGCGGAGCGGCTCTCGGGCGCGACCGCGCTCTCGCCGAAGCAGCGGGGAAGTTCCTCGGCTACCGCGTCGTGAGCGGCGATCTCGGCAGCGCGGGCGGGTACAAGGACTGGTGCGTGTCCCGCCTCGGGATAACGGCGCTCACCGTGGAGATAATAGGCGAGGACAAACGCCACCCGCTCCGCGAAGAGGATCTCGCGGGCGAAGAGAAGAACATCATGCTGCCGCTGCTGCTCGCCGAGCTCGTGCGCGGAGCGGACGGAGGGTAAATGACAAGCGAAGAGAAGTACATGAAGGCGGCGCTCGCCGAAGCGAAAAAGGCGGAAGCCAAGAGCGAAGTGCCCGTCGGCGCGGTGATAGTGCTGGACGGCAAAGTCATCGCGCGCGCCCATAACGAACGCACTACCAAGTGCGACCCCACCGCTCACGCCGAAGTGCTCGCTCTGCGCAAAGCGGGCAGAAAGCTCGGGCACTGGAACCTCGAAGGCTGCGAGCTGTACGTCACCAAAGAACCCTGCGTGATGTGTGCGGGCGCGATAGTGCTTTCCCGCATAAAGCGCGTGCGCTACGGCGCCTACGACCGCCGCTTCGGCTGCGCCGGCACCGTAAAGAGCCTGACCGACGACCCCGTATTCAATCATCGGGCGCCCGCAGAAGGCGGACTCATGGAATGCGAGTGCGCGAAACTCCTTACCGACTTCTTTAAGGAGAGGAGAAAAAAGTGATCTTCTCCTCTTCTTAAAACCCGACGCGGGCGGATAGACTATCCGCCCTTTACTTTGCGCGGCGTTTGACCGTAAAATACGAGAAAGTATTTTTGCTTTCCCGTATTTTACTGACGCCGCGCGAAAGTGAGTATAACTGACAGTATAGGCATGTTTCGCTTACTTGCCGCGTTATGTTTTTTCGATCCCTCATCCGGTGCGCCGTTCACGCCTGCGGCGTTCTGCGTGGCACCGGCTTTCCCGAAACCCGAGTGTCGCGGGAAGACTGTAAATAAAGCGGATATATTTTTGTTTTAAGTTCCTTTGGAGTATGGGGGTGCAGGGGGAAAGAGGGCTTTCCTTGAAAGGAAAGCCCTCTTTCCCCCTGCTCAAAAGTACTATCCCGGCGGGTAGAGGCATATATAGGATCATGGGAAAATTTGACGAGAGAGCGGTGATCCTGGGGAAATATATCGCATCGAGCGCCGACACGGTGCGCGGCGCGGCGAAAAAGTACGGCATGGCAAAATCCACCGTACACAAAGTGCTCACCACACGCCTGCCGCACGTGGACGCGGCATTGTGGGAGAAAGTAAAACGCGTGCTCGAGACCAACCTCGCCGAGCGCCACCTGCGCGGCGGCGAAGCCACCAAACGCAAATACATCGGCAGGCGGGAAAAACGAACGGTATAGCGGGCGCCGCTCCCCGCCCGTAACATTCCCGCGACGTTTTTCGCGGTTTCGGGCGGGGTATCCGCGACGTTTTCGCAAAACGAGGGGCACACGGTCTTTTCGCCGCATATTGACAATATGCGGCTGTTGTGCTATCATGATATCGTAAGCGGGACACGAAGGAGGGAGAAGCATGAGAAAAAAAAGTTTTCGCGGCGGGGGTGTGTATCGCGGCGCTCGTTGCGGCGATAATGTTTACCGCCTGCGGAGAAGAGCCGCGGCGCGGCGTACCGGGGCTGTGCGACGAGATGACCGAGCTCATATGCAGAACGTATTACGATACGTATGCTTATGACGACGAATATGCGATATATCTATATCCCGACGGGCTCGAGATCGTCTATCACGGAGCATATGACGAGCAGCTCATAGTGACCGTGGACATATCGGGGATGTACGACCCTAATGATATATCGTGGACTACCGAAGTACGCGATACTACGATAGACGGCATATACATCGCAGGTCCCGGACCGGCGTATTGCCGTTTCATGGCGTATTCGCTTGCCGAAGGCGACATCGTACGGTTGGAAGACGCTTACGAAAAAGGCCGCCTTGCGCGGGAAGAGCTTAAAGCGTTCGCCGTAAATTACAACGAAGCGGCGGGCTACGAGCACGGCTATTTCGCTCCGCCGACATATCATGACAGTATAGTGAAAACAGCGTGACAGAATGTGAAAAACTCTTTTGTGCAAAAACGCTTGCGATTACCGTGCCGAATGGTGTATAATAAGTTTATGAAAAGTTTATTTTCGCGGCGTGCGGGACAGTGCGGCGGGGAAACGGACGTTCAAATAACGCAAAGGAAGGATGAGGATGTTTACTTTGACGACGGACAGCGCGGTAGACGTATTTCGCTCGGAACTGGATGAGCTCGGGGTGTTTTGGGTGCCGCTGACGTTCACGATAGACGGGGTCACTTACGAGGACGATTTCTCGGACGACGCGAAGTACAAAGAATTTTACGATAAAGTGCGCGCGGGCGCCCTGCCCGTGACGAGCCAGATCAATCCGTTTACTCACGAAGAGTTCTGGGAGAAGGTGATCGAGAAAACGGGTCCGACGGATATCGTCCATCTTACGCTTTCGAGCGGGCTGAGCGAGACGTATTCGTCCGCATGCAAGGCGGCGGAGAGCTTTATGGAAAAGCACCCCGACAGCCGCGTATACGTCGTGGATTCGCTTGCCGCCACTCAGGCGGAGATGCCCGTATTCGAAACGGCGCTGCGCCTGCGCGACGCGGGCGAGAACGCGGCAGCCGCGGCGGAAGCGCTTCGGGCGTACTCTCACCGCATACAGGTGTATATTATCGCGGACGATCTTTTCCATCTCAAACGCGGCGGGCGGGTGAGCACGGCGGCTGCGGTAGTCGGCTCCATGTTCAAGATCAAGCCGCTCATCGTGTTCGACGACGCGGGCAAGCTGCAGGTATACAAAAAGCCGCTCGGCTGGAAGAAGGCGCTCAAAATGGTCCTCGACCATATCGACGAGTATTGCACCGATCCTTCTTCCAAGAAGTTCTGGATAGCGCACGCCGACGCCCTCGACAAAGCGGAGGAAGCGCGGGACGCCATCCTTGCCAAATACCCGGGCGCGACCGTCCGTATCGGCTGGATAGGCCCTGTCATCGGCGCGCACACCGGCGCAGGCACGATAGGTATCCTTTTCGAATCCAACAGCAGATTGATGTGAGCAAAACGGGCGGTTTTCCGCCCGTTTTTATATTGATGTATAAAACGCGTGTTTGCCTGTTTTCAGGCA
>ERZ1106922.173-NODE-173-length-29795-cov-13.779523_pt1 | contig 29795 bp, 18 predicted proteins | sample MGYA00403656_ERZ1106922 | MGnify/ENA primary metagenome ERZ1106922 (study PRJEB35170, sample SAMEA104062453) | human gut metagenome | biome: human gut; feature: human-associated habitat; material: faeces | place: Denmark | collected 2012-10-12 ... | reverse complement strand
TTGTCTATAAAAACGCCAACGGAGGACAGGCTGTCCGGAGTTCCTTTGGCGTTCGGGCTTTGCCGAAACATACACGCGGCAGCGTGTATGTTGGAGGCAAACAATCGGCCCGAGATTTAAATACATGATGGGAGGAAAACAATAGTTTGAAGAGCATCAAAGGACACTTTTTGCACGGGGGCGTGCACGTTCCCGATCGCAAGCTGTCGGCGGGGCGCGCGATAGAGGATCTGCCCGCGCCCGAGGTGTTGTCGTTGTCCACGTCCATGTCGTTGGGCAAGCCGGCGACGCCCGTCGTGGCGGTGGGGGATCGGGTGCGGGTAGGCACGCTGATAGCGCGGCCGGAAGGCCCGATAGGCGCGTGCGTGCATGCCAGCGTGAGCGGCAGCGTGATCGCGATCGCCGAGCGGCCGGACGCCACGGGCGGGCGGGAGACGCGCATCGACATCCGCAACGACGGGCTGTACGAGGAAGAGCGGCTGGCGCCGCTTGCCGACCCGACGCCCGACGAGATCAGACAGCGCGCGTACGACGCGGGCATCGTGGGCATGGGCGGCGCGGGGTTCCCGACGGCCGTCAAGCTCGCGCCGCGCACGCACGTGGACACGCTCATACTGAACGGCGCGGAGTGCGAGCCGTACCTGACCTGCGACTGTCGGATCATGCTGGAATATACGTCCGAGATCGTGCGCGGGGCGCGGTACATAGCCAAGGCGCTGGGGACGGAGCGCATAGTCATCGGTATCGAGGCGAATAAGCCCGACTGCATAGCGGCGTTCGAGCCGTACGCCGACATCGAGGTGGTGGAGCTGCGCAAGCGTTACCCCATGGGCGGCGAGAAACAGCTCATCTACTCGGTGACCAAGCGCAAGGTCCCCGCGGGCAAGCTGCCTGCGGACGCGGGCTGCGACGTGCAGAACGTCGCGACCTGTCTTGCGTTGTGCGAGGCGGTGGAGCAGGGCAAGCCCCTGACGTCGCGCGTCATGACGGTGGCGGGCGGCGGCACGCGCGAGGCGCGTAACTTCCGCGTGCGGCTGGGCACGCCGTTGTCGCTGGCGGCGGAGGCGTGCGGGTACGATCCCGACCGCATCGTCAAGATGGTGAGCGGCGGGCCGATGATGGGGTTCGCCGTCGTGGGGCTGGACAGCACCACCAAAAAGACGACGGGCGGGCTGTTGCTGCTCTCGGCGGGCGAGACCAACGTCACCAAAACGACGCATTGCCTGTCGTGCGGGAAGTGCGCGGACGTGTGTCCCATGCACCTCATGCCCATGAACACGGTATTCTATACCGAGGCGGCGGACTACGAGGGCGCGGCGCGCATGGGCGGCGTGCTCAACTGCATCGAGTGCGGCGCGTGCGCGTACGTGTGCCCCGCGCGTCAGCCGCTCATACAGAGCATACGCCTCGCCAAGGCGGAGCTGCGTAAGAGGAGGGCCAAGTGATGTCCGAACAACTGATAGTATCCGCATCGCCGCACATCCGCACGCGCGTCACGACCCGCCGCATCATGCTGGACGTCGTCATCGCGCTGATGCCCTGCGTGGTGGCGGGGATAGTGTTCTTCGGCTGGTACGCGCTCGCGCTCACCGCGATATCCGTGGGCTCCGCCGTGCTGACCGAGCTGGTGTATTCGCTGGTCGCGCGCAAGGCGTGGAAGGACTTCGGCGGGACGCTGCGCGAGATCGTGCGCGACTTCGACCTGACGAGCGTCGTCACGGGCGTGATACTCGCGCTGATACTGCCCGTGGGGGTGGCGTGGTACCTGCCTTTCCTGGGCGGCATATTCGCCATCGCGCTGTGCAAGATGCTGTTCGGCGGCACGGGTCGCAACCTCGTCAACCCCGCCGACACCGCGCGCGTGTTCCTGTTCATATCCTTCGCGTCCATGACGAGCTACGTCGGTACCTGCATGGTGGACGCGATAATGCCCGTCACGAGCGACATCACCGAGGTACTGTCGGGTGCGACGCCGCTCACCGCCATGCTGACGGGCGGCGGCATGACGCTCTCGCCCCTCGACCTGTTCCTGGGCACGGGCGTGGACGGCTGCATAGGCGAAACGTGCAAGGCGGCCATAGTGGTCGGGTACGTGTACCTGGCGGCGCGCCGCGTCATCAAGTGGTATTATCCGCTCATATACATAGCGGTCGCGGGGCTGTTCGCCGTCGCGCTCGAGGGCTTCGACTTTTCCTTCTTCCTGCCCTCGGTGCTGTCGGGCGGCCTGATGTTCGGCGCGGTGTTCATGGCCACGGACTACTGCACCAGCCCCAAGTCCACGCTCGCCAACATCGTCTATTACGTCTGCCTGGGCCTGCTGACCGCGGGCCTGCGCAAGGCGACCGGTCTGGAAGTGGTGTCCTTCTGCATACTGCTCATGAACTGCCTGACGCCCCTTCTCGACAGATACATCCCGCGTCGGCCCTTCGGCTACGTGCGTGAGAAAAAGCCGCGCGGCGGGGAGGCAAAGGCATGAAGACCAAGGATTTCCTGCGTTCCGATTCGTTCAAGTGCATAGTGGTGCTGCTCGTCATCGCGCTGGTGTGCGGCGTACTGCTCGCCGTCGCCAACGACCTGTTCTACGTGTCCGACGAGGAGCTGTGGCTGCGCAGCATGGAGAAGGTGTACGACGGCGACACCTCCGAGCTGGAGAGCCTGGACATCTCGTCCGCCCGCACCGAGTACACCGCGCTGGGCAGCACGGCCGTCGTCGAAGAGGCGTGCTCCGCGCCGGACGGCATATATCTCGTCAAGAGCCGCGCCGACAGGTGCGGGTACTCCGACGGCTCGCTGACGCTGTGGGTCAACCTCTCCACGGCTGGCGGCGCGCCCTCGCACATAAACGGCATAGTCGTCGAAAGCTACGACTCCAGCCAGACGCTCATCGGTTCCATCGACGCCGACTACCTCGCCATGTACTCCACGGCCGAGGCGGACGCGACGGTGGCGGGCGGCGGCTGGTTCACCAACAGCCGCATGGAGAGCGGGGAAGGCCCGCTCACCGAAGTGGTGGCGTCCGGCGCGACGTACACGTCCCGCGCGGTCAACGCGGCGGTCAACGGAGCGCTCGGCTTCGTGCGCGACCTGCTCGCTGAGGAGGGCGTATGAAAAACAGATACGGCAAGATACTTCTGGACGGCGTGTTGTTCGACAACCCCACCTTCGTCCTCGTGCTCGGTACGTGCCCCACGCTTGCAATGACGTCCTCGGCGACGGACGCGTTCGGCATGGGCGTGAGCGTGCTGTTCGTGCTGCTGCTCAGCAACATGATCATTTCCGCGCTCCGCCGCGTGATACCCAACGCCGTGCGCATACCCGCGTACATCGTCGTCATCGCGACGCTGGTCACGCTGCTCCGTCTCTTCCTCAACAAGTTCATCCCCGACCTTTACTCGTCCATGGGTACGTTCCTGCCGCTCATAGTGGTCAACTGTATCATCCTGGGCAGGGCGGAGGCGTTCGCCAGCAAGCACACCGTGCTGGAGAGCGCGACGGACGGCATCGCCAACGGCCTGGGCTTCACGGCGGCGCTCGTCGTCATGGGCGTGATACGCGAATTCATCGGCTCGGGCAGCGTGTTCGGGCTGGAGATAATGGACTTCTCCATTCCGTTCTTCACCACTCCCATGGGCGCGTTCATCGTCTACGGCCTGTGCATAGCGGTGTTCACGTACGTTCTGGACAACGTGCAACGCGGCAGACGCATCAAGCGCGCCGGGTTGCTGCGCGGCGAGTCGCTCGCGCATGAGGAAACGCCTCAGGCAAAGGAGGGTGCGTAAATGTTCGCTCAGATAATAGCGGTCATCGTCAGCGCGGCGCTGTCCAACAACTTCGTTTTCGCGCAGACTTACGGTATCTGCCCCTTCCTGGGCGTGTCCAAAAAGACTTCGGGCGCGGTCGGCATGGGCGTGGCGGTCACCGTCGTCATGGTCATCGCCACCATGATAACCTATCCCATCTACATGCTGCTCGTGATGCTCGACATCCGTTTCCTCGAGATACTCGTGTTCATCTTCGTCATCGCGGCGCTCGTCCAGATGCTGGAAAAGGTCATTCGCAAGTTCTCGCCGCCCCTCTACAAGGCGATGGGCATCTACCTCCCGCTCATAACCACCAACTGCGCGGTGCTCGCCGTCTGCGAGATAACCGCCAACGCCCTCGCGAGCGGGGAATGGGTCCCCGCCGTGATAAGCGGCGTGGAGATGAACTTCGGGTTCTCCGTGCTCTACGCGCTCTTCGGCGGCCTGGGCTTCATGCTCGCCATGGTCGTCATGAGCGGCATGCGCGAGAAGATCAACCACCTGCCTCTGCCCAAGGCTCTGCGCGGGTTCCCCATAACCATGGTCACCGCGGCGTTCATCGCCATGGCGTTCTATGTGTTCACGCTCGTTAAGGTGGGAGGTTGACATGATAAGCGAGATCACTCTTGACACTCTGGGTACGGTGGGCATCGTCGCCGCGGTGTTCTGCGGCGTCGCGATCGTGATGACCGTGCTCATACTCGTGGTCAGTAAGGTCTGTAAGATAGACAGCGACGAGAAACTCGAACAGGTCATCGAAAAGCTCGCCGGCGCCAACTGCGGCGGCTGCGGCTGCTCGGGCTGCTCGGGCTTCGCCGAAAAGCTCTGCAAGGGCGCGGCCGACCTCTCCGACTGCCACGTCACCTCGCCCGAGAACAAGGCCGAGATAGCCCGACTGCTGGGCCTGACGGTCAGGGACGACGGCCCCACCGTCGCGTGCGTGATGTGCAGCGGCGGCGCCAACGCCCATAACCTCTATAAGTACAGCGGCATCGAAACGTGCGTCTACGAGGCTCAGCTCTTCAAGGGCGCCAAGATGTGCGACGACGGCTGCCTGGGCTTCGGCACCTGCATGAGCGCCTGCCCCGAGCGCGCGATAGACATCGTCAACAGCGTGGCGGTCGTCCACCCCGACGCCTGCATATCCTGCGGCATGTGCATGAACGCCTGCCCCAAACACCTCATCGAACGCATCCCCGTTACCGCGCCCGTCTACGTCGCCTGCTCCTCCCACTGCCGCGGCAAGGAGGTCATGAACGCCTGCGACGCCGGCTGCATAGCCTGCGGCATCTGCGTCAAGAACTGCCCCACGGGCGCCATGACGATGCACGACAACGTCCCCCGTGTGGACTACTCCAAGTGCACGGGCTGTCTGGTCTGTGTATCGAAGTGTCCGAGGAAGGTTATAAAAAAACGGCTTTGAGCCGTTTTTTTATTCGGGGTGGGGTGGCGGTTGCCGCCCCACCCCTGTGAGGGGGGGACGGCGTATAGGGGCGATGTGGCCGCCTACGTGCTCCCTCGTGTACGTGTTTTGTACACGTCGGTCGCCTGTTGCCGCCCACATCACCCCTCTACGCCGTCCGCGTAAGTGTTACTTAAATAAAGAAAATAAAAAATATCACAGCCCGTCATAGACGCACTCTGCGCCGTCCGCGTAGGTGGGACTAAAATAAAGATAAATCAAAATTATCGTCCCTCTGCGCCGTCCGCGTGGGTAGAGCTATAAATAAAGATAAAAAAAATTTATCTTACGCTTTAACCCTTTGAGCCGCGGGCGGGCGAGCTTGGTTTTATCGCGCGCGGCGTACCCGACAAAAAGTTGACGGGAGCGGGGGAAAAGTGATATAATACCGACATGACAGAGCCATCGAGAAACAGTAACAGATCGTTGTCGACGATCGATCTGCTCAATTACTCATCCACGCGCGGGCGGGCGCGGGGGCGTATGTCGCGCGCGGTGCGCGGGGGCGTGGATCCTTCGCGGGCCGAGCGGTACACGCCCGAGCCCGAGACGGGTCTGGCGAGCGAGCAGGTAGACAAGCGTGTGGACGACGGGCTGGTGAACGTCACGAGCAAGAAGGTGGGGAGGTCGTACGGGCGCATCATCGTGTCCAACCTGTTCACCTATCTGAACATACTCATACTGGTGATATTCCTTGCCATGTTGCTGGTGGTGGACATCACCAAGGACTGGAGCAAATTTTTGTTCGTGGTCATAGTGTCCTGCAACACGATAATCGGTATCGTGCTGGAGATACGCTCCAAGATGACCATCGACCGACTCAAACTGATAACCGCGCCCTCAGCGATAGTGGTGCGGGACGGCGCGACCAAGGCGATACCCGTTAGCGGGGTGGTGCTGGACGACATCATATACATCGAAACGGGCAAGCAGATATGCGCGGACTCGGTGGTCGTCAAGGGCGAGTGCGAAGTCAACGAGTCCATGCTGACGGGCGAAAGCGTACCCGTGCACAAGAAGCCGGGCGACCAGATATTCTCGGGCTCGTTCGTGACGTCGGGTAACTGCTACGCGCGCGTGGACAAGATAGGCGACTACAACTACGTGGAGACGCTGACCAGCTACGCGAAGAAGTACAAAAAGCCCAAGAGCGAGCTGAACAACGCCATCAACCTCGTTATCAAGATAGTGTCGGTGGTGATGATACCCATCGCCGTGCTCATGATCTACCGCACCTACGCGCTCTGCCTGAGCAACGAAGCGCTCATGGCGATCGACCCGTGGGCGCGGGGGAGCGGGATGTGGTACCGCATCATCACCACGGTGAGTGGGTCGCTCGTGGGCATGATACCCTCGGGCATGTTCCTGCTGACCAGCGTCGCGCTGGCGACCTCGGTCATACGCCTGGGCAAGCGTCACACGCTCGTTCAGAACCTTTATTGCATAGAGATGCTGGCGCGCGTGGACGTGCTGTGCCTGGACAAGACGGGCACGATCACGGACGGCTCCATGTCCGTGCAGAACGTCATCAAGATAAAAGGCGCGGAGGCCAGCGGGCATACGGTGGGCGACATCATCGGTTCGCTGCTGTCCGCGACGGGGGACAACAACCAGACCGCCATCGCGCTCGCGGACAAGTTCGGTTACAACCTCAAATACCGTCCCGTGTCCGTCGTGCCCTTCTCCTCCGTGCGCAAGCTGTCCGCGGTCACTTTCGAGGGCATGGGCACGTATTTTCTGGGCGCGCCCGAGTTCGTGCTGACCGACATGGGCGTACGCATACGCAAGCTGGTGGACGACAACGCCGCCCACGGCTACCGCGTGCTGTGCCTGGCGCACTCGCCCTCGGACATACGCGGCGAGCGTCTGCCCGGCGTGCGCCGCCCGCTCTGCCTGCTCATACTCGAGGACCACATCCGCGAGGACGCGGTGGACACCATCAAGTGGTTCAAGGAGAACGACGTCGCCGTGCGCGTCATATCGGGCGACAACCCCATAACGGTGTCCGAGGTCGCGCGCCGCGTGGGCGTTCCCGACGCGGACAAATACATCTCGCTCGAAGGTCTGTCCGCGCACGAAGTGGCGGACGCCGCCAAGCGTTACACGGTGTTCGGCCGCGTCACGCCCGAGCAGAAGAGCATCATCATCAAGAGCCTCAAAAGCAAGGGCCACACCGTCGCCATGACGGGGGACGGCGTGAACGACATCCTCGCCATGCGCCAGGCCGATTGCGCGGTGTCCATAGCCTCGGGCGCGGAGGCGGCGCGTAACGTCGCGCACCTCGTGCTCATGGACAACAACTTCACGTCCATGCCCGACGTCGTCGTGGAAGGCCGCCGCGTCATAAACAACATAGCCAAGTCCTCGTCGCTGTACCTGATGAAGACCATAATGACCGTGCTGCTCTCCGTCATCACGCTCGCGCTGGGCACGACCTACTTCTTCACCACCAACATGACGATGATGTACGAGATATTCATCACCGCCGTGCCATCCTTCTTCCTCGCGTTGCAGACCAACAAGGACAGAGTGCAAGGTCGGTTTTTGACAAATATGCTGAAAAACAGCGTGCCCGGCGGGCTGACGCTCACCATGGCGGTCATGGGCGTATACGTCTATTGGCTGTTCGCGTGCGGCGGGACGTTCGGCGGGTCGTACACGCCCGAGTTCCTCTCCATGATAACCATAACGCTGACGTACGCGGGTTTCTGCGTGCTGCTGCGTCTGGCCCAGCCGTATAACGCTTACCGCGTCGTGCTCGTCGTGCTGACCTTCGCGCTGTGCGTGTTCGGCACGAGCGTGCTGGGCGAGGCCATCTTCGGCATCACTTACACCGCCGCCGACGGCACCGCCGTCATCACCATGACGGACTGGCTGTTCATGAGCACCACCGTGCTGCTCGCTTACGGCGTGGTCAGCGTGCTGTTCGCCGTCGTGGGGAAGATAAACATCAACACTCAGACCGTGGAGGTGGAGGCCGCCGCCGCGGAGGCCGCGCAGAAGGAAGAGGAAGAACTGCTCGCCGAGATACGCGAACAGAAACGTCTGGAGGCCGAGCGCGACGATTTCGACCCCGACGAGGAGAAGCGATAGCCGCATATATCCATGCCCACAGCATTCACACATCAGCTCATAGCGGAGGACGCGCGTCCGCCCGAGGTGACGGACGAACTGTTCGCCGATTACTCGTTCGGCGCGCAGGGCCCCGACCCGCTGTTCTTTTACCGTTTCATACGCATGGCCGGCCGCAACGTCGGCAGCATGCTGCACCGTAAGGACGTCGCCGCCACGTTCGACGCGCTCGTCCGCCACGTCCGCACGCACTCCCGCGCGCTGGGGTTCGCCCTCGGCTACGTCACGCACTACGCCGCCGACTCCACGTTCCACCCCTACGTCTACAGCTACGTGCACGCCCACGGCAAGACCAAGCTGGAACGCGACACACTGCATACGCAGATGGAAAGCGATTTCGACTCGCGTTTCCTTGCCGACCGCGGCGTGGAAGTCTGCGATTACCGCCTGCCGTACTCCCGCCGCGACCTCGACTACGACGTGATCGCGGACGCCACGGAGGCGATAGCGGAAGAACAGGGCATCGTCATGGATCGCCGCGCCATAGGCCGCGCCACCAACGCCTGGTTCAGATACCTGCGGTTCACCATGGACACGCATTACCGTAAAGGTCGGTTCTGGCGCAGCGTCGGTCGGTTTTCCAAACAGTTCCGCCGCCTCGGCTCCATGTTCCGCCGCACGGATATAGAAGAGGCGTACCTCAACGCCTCGGGCAAGGAGTGGTCGTACCACGACACCCCCACGCTCATCAGTCACGACGACGCATTCGCGCTGTACGACAAGGCCGTCGCCAAAGCAAAGGAACTCATCGCCGCCTTCCTGACCGCCGTCCGCACGGGCGAGGACCTCGATCCCACCATCTTCGAACGCAACTTCGACGGCTATCTTTGATCCGCCGCCCGTAACGGCGCTTCGTCCGCCCGTTCCGCGCGTCGGCCGCACGATGCCGCGCACCGTAAACGATACATCAACGAATATTTTATTTGACGCAAACAAGCCCGCCCTCTGAAATGCACCCCAAAAGTTAGACAAACTTTAGGAGGTGCATTTCAAATGACGGGCTTTTTTTCATGCCGTTTTTTGCTCCCGCGCTGTTTTTTCAGCGTTTTTTTTTCGCAGATGTCCGTCGTTTCGCGGTGCGTCGCGCGGGCGGTGGATAACTCTATTCCGTCAGTTATGAGATCCAAGGCCGATCCGTGCTTGAAAAAAAGCGGAAAAGTTTACCATCAAGACACAATCCGAACAAAATTACCATAAGAGTGAACGCGTGCCACTATAAAACGGGGGGGGGTGCTATAATTAAATCGACCGTCCGCGCAGAGGGGCATTTGCGCGGACGGCGCGGAAGTCATGCCGGAGGATGTGCATAACTTCCGAAAAAAATCACTTAAAAGGAGGAAAAAGTATGAGAGAACGAACTTCCAAGATATGGAAGAGCGTGTTCATCGCGATAGTAACGATTTTACTTTGCTTCGTGATGTGCTTCTCTATGGCTGCTTGCGCGGGCGAGCCCGGTCCTGCGGGACCTCAGGGTGCGCAAGGCCCCGCAGGCCCTCAGGGCGAGCAGGGTCCGGCAGGCCCTCAGGGCGAACAAGGTCCTGCGGGACCTCAGGGCGAGCAGGGCCCTGCCGGCGAAGGCAGCGCAGCGGGGGACGAGTATTCGCCTTCCGCCGACATAACCGAAACGACCGTCACCGCGACGGGTACGCAGACCGGTTATCTCGAGAACGAAGGCAAGTTCTATGCAGATTACGCCACGCTTGAGGAAGAGCAGGAGGCCGCGAGAGCGCTTTCCGTGGAGATAGCGGAAGAGGGCTTCGTGATGCTCAAGAACGAAAACGACGTCCTGCCTCTCAAGAACGTCGAGGCGGTATCGCTGTTCGGCATCCACTCTGTGGATCTCGAGGCATCCACCGTCGGTTCGGCGGGCGGCTCCACGGGTGCCAACGGCATCGCGGAGTCCACGCTCAAAGACGCCATGGAGCTGGCGGGGTATCGCGTCAACAGCAAGCTGCTCGACCTTTACCAGCGTCATACCGCGCTCGGTACGACGGCGGGCGAGCTTCCTATGTCCTATTATTCCGATTCGCTCATCAGCACGTACAACGGTTTCGGCGACGCGGCGTTCATCACTCTCACCAGAACGGGTTCTGAGGGCCGCGACAAGTATGCTTACGAAGTCGACGGTCATACCGATGAGGACGACCACGAGCTGATGTTGACCGATGACGAAAAAGATCTTGTCAAGCACGTCAAGCAGTACTTCGACAAGGTCATCGTCATCATCAACGCGGCCAACATCCTGCAGATACCCGAGCTTGCCGAGCCCAAGACGGACAGCAACCTCGGCGTTGACGGCATTTTCTGGGTAGGCAGCACGGGCAACAACGGCATCGAGGGCCTTTCCGGCATACTCAACGGCACGGTCAGCCCTTCGGGCCGCACGGTGGAAGTCTGGGAAAAGGATTTCCGTCTCGGACCGAGCTGGACCAACTTCGCGACCCAGGGTCAGAACAAGAACCCCGACGGTTCCCGCATGGACGCGGCCTTCTACTATGAAGGAACTGCCACGGGATTCTACAACGTCGAGTATCGCGAAGGCATCTACATGGGATATAAGTACTACGAGACCGCATACGCGGACGCCCAAGGCGAGGACGCCAAGGAAGCGGCTTACGCTAACGTGCTCTATCCCTTCGGTTACGGTCTGTCCTACACCGAGTTCGAGTGGAAGATAGACAACGTCGCCGAAACGGCCACGATAACCGCGCCCAACCAGACGGTCACCATGCGTGTGTGGGTCAAGAACACGGGCGACGTAGCCGGCAAGGACGTGGTGCAGGTGTACTACTCCGCGCCTTACACTTCGGGCGGTATCGAGAAAGCCGCCACCAACCTGGTGGGCTTCGCAAAGACCGACCTGCTCGAGCCGGGCGAGAGCCAGGTGCTCACGGTGCGTTTCACGGCGCAGGACATGGCGTCCTACGACTGGAACGACGCCAACGACAACGGCTTCAGCGGCTATGAGCTGGAAGCGGGCGACTACGTCATATCCGTCAACCGCAACTCTCACGAGGTCGTGGACAGCGTTACGCGCACGATCGCCGAGGACATCAAGTGCGAGACCGATCTCGTCAGCGGCAATAAGATAGAGAACCGTTTCGTTGCGACCGATTCCATGGATTACGATTACTCGTCCGTCAACGATTCGCTCCTTGACAACATGATCAGCCGCGCGACCGGCCTGAAACAGCCCAAGCCTTCATCCGTCGAGGATCGCACGCTGGACGAATACACCTACGGCATACTCACCGGGCAGAGGACCTTCCGCAGCACGGAAGACGTGGGCGACGAGCCTTGGTACGTGGAAGCGGACGGTCTGCCCGCCACCTGGGATCAGAAAGCGACCCGCGGCGCGACCGATGCCGAGGAGATATCCATCACCGACATGATCGGCGTACAGTTCGAGCTGGACATCGAGAACGGCGCGGTGGTGCAGGGTACCGACGCCGGCTCCAAGAAGTGGGAGAGCTTCATGAACCAGCTCACCTGGACGGAGATCGCCGATCTCGTCCGTAACGGCGGCGGCACTCAGGCCATCCCCGCGGTGGGTGTCAGACAGACGGGCGCAAGCGAGACCCCGCTCCAGCTGGGCGGCGGCACGCTGTGGGTATGCCCTCCCATCATCGCGGCTACCTTCAACGTCGACCTTGCTCACAGACAGGGCGTCATGATGGGCAACGAAGCGCTCTTCAAGGGCGTGTCCTACTGGCAGGGCGGCGCGATGAACATCCACCGCAGCCCTCTGGGCGGACGTAACGTCGAGTACTACTCTCAGGACGGTATGCACAGCGCGCTCATGGCGGCAGCCGTCACGAGCGGCGTTGCGAGCAAGGGCGTTACCACGCACCTCAAGCACATGATGCTCAACGATCAGGAGACCTACCGCGACGTCAACGGCGGCGTGGCCACCTGGGCGACCGAGCAGGTCATCCGCGAAATATACGCAAAGCCCTTCGAATACGCGCTCAAGTACGGCCACTCGACGGGTATCATGAGCTCCTTCAACCGCATCGGTCTGTGGAACTCCGCGGTCAACTACGCTCTCCACGAGCTGGTCGGCACCGAGTGGGACAGCAGAGCCATCTTCGAAACGGACGCATGGCAGGGAACTTACATGCCCATCGACCTGATGGTCCGCACGGGCGATAACCAGATCCTCGGCAGCGGCTCCACCATCCCCGAGGTCGACCTCGAAGTGGGCACCTGGGACGCGGAGAACAAGACCGTGCTCGTCAGCGACGGTACCGCGACCGGCACCACCGCTTCCAACACTCACTATGCGGCAGTGCGTATCGCCGCGCAGGAGATACTGTACAACTACTGCAACGGTAACGCCGTGCAGAACGCTTACGAACCTGCGGAGTGCGTGCTCGAGTTCACTCAGTACGGCACCGAGTCGCAGTCCGTCAACTTCCCCGGCATCGACTTCACCACCGTTACCGTCGATCCCGAGAGCGTCCCCGAAGGATTCACCGTGGATGCTTCCGGCGTCGTTTCCAGCAGCTCTCCCGCAACGGTCGGCTCGTTCAGATTCGACGTTACGTTGCTCGCTGACGGTTACATCAACCTCGTCGCGCCCGTACGTATCAACGTCGTCGGCCCGATAGAGGCTTCCGGCGATCTCTCCGCGCTCAAAGCGGGCGAGGCGGTTTCCATCGATCTCACCGCACCGTATTACGCTTACGGCTCCTACATCAACGTAGCCGCCGAGTCCAACGCGGAAGGTGAGGCAGGCGGGTTCAACATCCTCAACTGGTGGCATACCCCCGGCGATTACGGACGCATCCATGAGTTCGATGCGCGTGCCGCAGACAACTCTTCGCTCACTCCCGAGCAGATAGCCAATCACGAATACGAGAACGCTTACCTGTATCAGTTCACGTATACCGGAGATCTGCCTCAGGGTCTGACGCTGGAAAACATCGAAAGAGATTACTTTAACGAAGTCACCCGCAAGGGTACTTACAAGGTGACCGACGTGTTCAGGTTGTCCGGTACTCCCACCGAGAGCGGCGACTTCACCGTCACGGTCTCGCTGAAACTGCCTTGTGTGCGCGGTTTCGGCAGCAACTTCCCCAACAACATATTCGTCAGCACTCCCACGAACCTTCCGGAGTACGTGACGATCTCGCAGACCTTCACCATAACGGTGGCTGCTGCTTAACGGAAAGCCGAAGGCTGATACCGTTTTATCGCGATCCCCCCGACCTAAACCATCGGGGGGACCGTGGTAAACGGGGATAAGAGGGGAGAGATACGGAATCTGTCGAGCCTTTGAGGCAAAGGAGAAAACAATGAAAAAAAGATTATTCGCGTTGTTCTGTCTGGTGATGGCACTCGTGCTGTCCATAGGCGTTTTTGCGGCCTGCGGACCCGAGGATACGCCGCCTCCCGATCCCGGCGTGGTGACCCCCGGCACCGATCCGGATACCGACCCGGATACCGATCCGGATACCGACCCGGGTACCGATCCCGGTACCGACCCCGGTACCGACCCCGGTATCGATACGGAAAAGGAAGTGGAGTCCATATCGGTATCGAAACTGCCCGACCGCATCGTGTACCTGCGCGGCGACACGTTCTCGGCGGAGGGCGGTATGCTCACCGTCACTTATGAGGACGACAGCACGGCGCAGTTGCCCATGACGGCGGAGGGCGTGCAGATAAGCAAAGTGAATACCAACACGGTCACCAACCGCAACGTGACCGTGATGTACGAGCGTAAGCGCACCTCTTTCCTCGTGTACGTGGTGGAGGAGATGTACGACGTGACGTACGATATGAATTACGACGGCGGGACGGACGTCACCGAGCAGGCGGGCAGCGGCATAACCGTCGCTCAATCAGGCGCGACGATCGCCGATCCCGTGCGCGAAGGCTATACGTTCATCGATTGGTACCCCACCACCGATTGGATACGGCCGTATGACTTCGAGGACGACACGCTCACGCTGGACGGCGACCTGACGCTCTACGCGCTGTGGACCAACGACGCCGAGGAGTACGTCGACCTCACGTTCGACTACAACTATTACGGCGGCGAGATAGCGGAATACACTTACCCGTCCGCTTCGGGAGCGGCTCCCGCGGAGCCGTCCGCCGTGCCGACCCGCACCGGCTACGAATTCGCCGGCTGGAAGACTTCCGAGGACGGCGGCGCCGATTTCGATTTCTCGGCGGCGCTCACCGCGGATACCACGGTGTACGCGAGCTGGGAGCGTACCGCGCCCATGACCGCCGCGACCTACACGTTCGAGGCGGAGGACACCGACCTCACGGGCAAGACGGGACCTTCGTTCTCCGGCTCCGCCAGTGAGGAAGGCATGATCATCACGGACGCCACGGGCGCCACGGGTGCGAGCAACGATCGCTATGTGGGATATCTCTACAACAACGGTCTGTCGCTGGAGTTCAGGATAGCGTCGGACATGGCAGTGCGCGACGCGACCATAGTGCTGCGCCTGTCGGGCGAGTATGCTGCGATGTCGTATGACAGCACCGAGTTCCAGGTGCTCGTCAACGGTCAGCCCCAGACCTTCTCCGAGATATCCAAGGATCCCACGGCGGCGGGCGTGGACGTGCTGCCCTTCGAAGATCACACCATAAGCGTCAACGTGCCGCTCGTCGAGGGCGCGAACCTCATCCAGCTCAAGGTGAACAACACCAAGGCTACGGACGGTACGACCTTTAAGGCGCAGGCTCCGCTCGTGGACTGCCTGAAGATAACCACGACGGCGGTGCTCACGTGGGACGCGTACCTCGGTCTGCCCGCCGACAATTACGATAAGGAGGCATGATGCTGGGAAAGATCTGGAAAAGCTCCGCCGGTAAGGTCTGGATGATCGTCGGCGCGGCGCTGATCGTGCTCGCCCTCGTGGTCAGCATACTGCTCAGCACAGTGTTCTACGACGTCGTGGGACTCGTGTTCGGCCGCAGACGCCCCATATACGCGGAGGGTATCGTTTCCATGTACCCCGCGCTGAACAGCACGTCCAAGGAAGAGGCGTTCGCCCACTCCAACGCTCTGAACATCGACGTCTGCGAAGAGGGTTTCGTGCTCCTTAAAAACGGCGCCGATCCCGCTTCGCTCGAGGACGACGCTCTACCGCTCACAAGAGGCGCGCGCGTTTCCGTATTCGGCAAGAACTCCGTCGACCTCTCTTACGGCGGCAGCGGTTCGGGCGGGTTCAGCGGCGTGAGCTACAAGACCATATACGACAGCCTGGAGGACGCGGGATTCGTCACCAATCCCGAGCTCAAAGCATTTTATGAGGACGAGAGCCGTTCGGGCGCCAAGCGCGAGCCGAACAGCGACGACCTCGACAGCGGCGGCAATCAGATGATAGCCACCGCCGAGACCCCGCAGTCGAGATACGACGACGTGACGGAAAGCTACGACGATTATTCCGACGCGGCGATAGTGGTCATCACGCGCATAGGCGGCGAGGGCTTCGACCTGCCGCGCTATCAGGGCGCCACGGAAGGAGCGGCGTCGCCCGACTCGCATTACCTCGAGCTGGACGCCAACGAGATCGATCTGCTCCGCGCCGTGACCGCTGAGGATTTCGACAAGGTGATAGTCGTGTTCAACATACCGTCCTCTTTCGAGGCGACCTTCCTGGAAGTAGGCGACCTCGCGGACGACATAGACGCCGCCGTGTGGACGGGCTTTACGGGCGGGGAAGGCATCATGGCGCTGGGCAGCATACTGAACGGTACCGTGTCCCCCTCGGGCAGGCTCGTGGACACGTGGGCGAAGGACTTCACCAAGGACCCGACGTTCGTCAACTTCGGCACGGGCCCCACGCCAGATGACTCGGACAAGTACGACTTCGGCAACTACTACTTCGTGCATTACGAGGAGAGCGTGTACGTGGGCTATCGCTACTACGAAACGCGCGGCTTCACGGAGGGCGAGGAGTGGTACGAGAACAACGTGCTCTATCCCTTCGGATACGGCCTGTCGTATACCGAGTTCGAGTGGTCGGCGGAACAGCCCGCCACGACCGAGATCACCAAGGACGGGCGCATCACCGTGGAGGTGACCGTGACCAACACGGGCGACGTCGCGGGCAAGGACGTGGTGCAGTTGTACGTGACCCCGCCTTACTACGAGATAGAGCGTCCGCACAAGATACTCGCGGGCTACGCCAAGACCGATCTGTTGCAGCCGGGTGCGTCCGACACGGTGGAGATAACGCTCGACCCTTACGACATCGCGGCATACGACTACCGTAACGCCAACGACAACGACGTCTACGGCTACGAGGTGGAAGCGGGCGATTACGAATTGCATATATCCCGCAACGCGCACGAGTCCGTCATTACCGTGGACTGCCGCGTCGCCACTGGCTTCGCTTACGAGCAGGACCCCGACACGCAGGCGGACGTCTACAACAGATTTACGGACAACATAGATGCTTACGATTCGGACTACGACCTGTCCGTGATGCTCTCGCGCTCCGCGTGGGACGCTACGTGGCCGACCAAACCCACCGCCGAGGACCGCGCACGCGGTGCGGAATACGAGCTGGAGCTGACCGACCTCAACCACAACAATCCCGAGGACTATTCGAATGAGCAAACGCAGTTCGGCGTACCCGTCGGATACGACCTGCGCAGCCTTCTTCCCACGGAAACGCCCGAAACGACCTACGAGCCGATCGTGCCGTACGGCGGCGAGCAGTGGGACGAGCGTTGGAACGCGCTGGTTAGCGCAAACACCGCCGGCGAGCTGGAAGCGCTCTTCAACCGCGCGGCGTATGAGACCCAGCCGCTCATGACCATCGGACTGCCCGCCACCATACACGGCGACGGCCCCGCCGGCTTCACGTGCTTCATGAACCGCGACTTGTTCAGAGGTACCTGCCACTGGTGCAGCGAGCCCGTCATGGCGGCGACGTGGAACAGCGAGCTGCTCGAAGAGATCGGCAGGACGATGGGCGAGGAAGGCGTGTGGGGCAACGACGGTCAGCCGTACTCCAGCATATACGCGCCCGGACTGAACATCCATCGTTCGCCTTTCGGGGGACGTTGCTCCGAATACTTCTCCGAAGATCCCTTCCTGTCGGGCAGCATGGGCGCCGCCGAGGTGCGCGGCCTGCAGAGCATGGGCGTCATACCCATGATAAAGCACTTCGTCGCGAACGAACAGGAAACGCATCGCTCGCTGACGGGCGACAGCACGTGGCTCACCGAACAGGCGCTGCGCGAGATATACCTCAAACCCTTCGAGATGGCGGTCAAGGACGGCAAGGCCCGCGGGCTCATGACCTCGTTCAACCGCATAGGCACGCGCTGGACGGGCGGCGATTACCGCCTCCTTACCGAGATACTGCGCGGCGAATGGGGCTTTGAAGGCGTGGTCATCTGCGACTTCAACACCATCCCGCAGTACATGAACTCCCGCCAGATGGCGTACGCGGGCGGCGACCTCAACCTCGCCACCCAGCCCGTGTCGTGGTACGACGCTTCCGATCCCTCCGATTCTTACGTCTTGCAACGGTGCGCCAGAAACGTCATTTACGCGTTCACCAACTCCAACGCGATGAACGGCAAAGTCATCGGTTACAGACTGCCCGTCTGGCAGATAGTGATGATAGTGATAGACTGCGTGATCGTCGTCGGTATAGCGGTGTGGGGATTCTTTGTGGTGCGTGCCGCGCTGAAAAAGCCCGCGCCTTCGGACGACGAGGCCCCCACGGCTGAAAACGAGTAAGCCGAACGATCGCGCCGCCGCTCGGCCCGCGACCGTCGCACACGCGTCCGCCGCACCGAACGGCTCGCGTTACCATCCGATCGACGCCGTGCGCCCGACCCCTCATCCGATTCCATGCGGCGTACGCGTTCGTTGCCATCCGCTCCGACCCATCTCGGAGCGGATGACTTTTTTTGCTCTTTTTCGGGTAGGGCGCGTCGGCGTGGCGTATGGAAACCGTGCGTTGCGCCGAGAGCGAGTTTTGAGGTGGACATTTTTCGCCCGCGTGTGGTATACTGTATGTGACGAACACGGAGGTGAGGTCATGACGACGGGAGAAAAGATAGCATTCGCGCGGCGGTGCAAGGGGCTGACGCAGGAAGGATTGGCGGAAAGGCTGGGAGTGACGCGCCAGGCGGTATCCAAATGGGAGTCCGATCGCGCATTGCCCGACACCGACAAGCTGCTGCGCATTTGCGACGAGCTCGGCATAGGCTGCGAGGAACTGCTCCGCCCGGGCGCGCCGCTCGAGCCGCGCCCCGTTACCGAGGACGCACCGCGCGAGGAAAAAGGAGAGGGAGCTCCGCCGTCCGTCGGACTTACGGGCGGGGCAAAGGTCTTCCTCGTTTTGCTCTTCGTCGTGGGCGGTCTGCTCGTCGCGTTCGGCGCGCTGCTCTTTTTCGGCTTTCCCGACCGTATCGACGAGCTGATCGTGCCGTCCGCCGTATGCTTCTTTATCGGGATCGGCGCGCTGCTGCTCGCCGTCATCGTCAAACTGTTCCTGCAAAAAAAGTAGGCGGCGCGCGTGATGGGGCTTACGGGGGGAACGTGTGTCGTCGGGCGCTTTTGCGGTGCGCGCGACGGGGCTTTGGCGCGGAGAGCGCGTGGACGGAGGGCGGGACACGCGGAACGCGGCTCGTTCGCACGAAAATTTACGTCGGCAGGGCGCATTTCGCTTGATTTTCGCGCTCGGATGTGGTAAAATACTATGGCTTTCCCGAAAGGGGGCTTTTTATCCTTGCTTGCGCGACGTCGCGCAGGCTGCAAAATCCAGAAGGAGGTAAACACATGACTAACTACGAAGTGCTTTACATCGTCTCTCCCAAGCTCGAAGAGGCCGCTCGCGAGGAGCTCATCGAACGTTTCAAGAACGTCGTCGTCGCGGCAGGCGGTTCCGCCGAGGTCAACAAGTGGGGCATGAGAAAGCTTGCTTACAGGGTCAACTTCCAGAACGAAGGTTACTACGTCCTCATGACGTTCTCCGCTCCCGCGGACCTTCCCGCCGAACTCGAGCGTCAGATGCGTATTTCCGACGCCGTTATGAGATTCATGGTCACGAAGAAGATCGACAACAAGCTTACCCGCGCCGAAGAGGAGAGAAAGGCCAAGGCTGCCGAGAAGGCCGCCGCTGCCGCAAAAGCTCGTGAAGAAGCCGCTGCCGCCGCGCTTGCCGCGGAGGCCGAGAAGGCTCAGGAAGAAGCGGCTCCCGCCGCCGAGACCGAAGCAGTCGCGGAGCAGGGCGCTGCGGATGCCGAAAAGGCCGAGTAACAGACTGCTTTTCAGGAGAAGCTTAAACTATGAACAAGATCTTTCTGATCGGTAACCTCACCGCCGACCCCGATTATTCGGTTTCGTCGGGCGGCGTACCCGTGTGCCGCTTCAGCATCGCCGTCAATCGCAGATTCGCTTCCGATCGCTCTTCGGAGGAGCGCAACGCGGACTTCTTCCGCGTCGTGACCTTCCGTAAGACCGCGGAGCATTGCGGTTCCTATCTCGCCAAGGGCAGGAAAGTGGCGGTCGCAGGCAGCATCCAGATAAACGAATATACCGACAGGGAAGGCAACAGGCGTACGGGAGTGGACGTCGTCGCGGATGAGGTGGAGTTCCTCTCGCCCAAGGGCGAAGGCTCCGCTCCGAGCGAGCCGCATGCCGCCCCCAAACGCGCGGGCGCCACGCTCGAACCCGTCGTGGACGATTCGTTGCCTTTCTGACACTTAATCATCCAGGAGCATTAAAATGGAAAATAAAAAAGCACCCGTCGCAGGTAAGGACATGGGCGCGGACGACAAGGGCAAAAAGCCTCGTCGCCCCATGAAGAAAAAGGTCTGCGAGTTCTGCGAAAAAGGTATCGCGGAGATCGATTATAAGGACGTTTCCAGACTCAGACGTTACATCACCGAGAAGGGCAAGATCGTCTCTGCCCGCACCGGCGGTTGCTGCGCGCGTCATCAGCGCCAGCTCAACACCGCCATCAAGCGTGCGCGCATGATGGCTCTGCTGCCTTTCAAGGGAGAGTAAGACTAAAAACGAATAAAGACGGCGTTTTCGCCGTCTTTTTCTTTTACATATAATATTGATATATATATCCGCAACACGGGAAAATAACAAAACGCACACGCGCCGCGAGTGAAAACTCGCGGCGCTTTTTTTTATTTTAACGAACGGGAACGGAAACGCAAATGCGAACGCCAACACGAATGGAAACGCAAACGAAATGCCAATGCGAACGAAACGGAATGGACGTGGAAACGGACGCGGAAAAGCGACGAAACAAAAACGGAAACGCGAGCGGAACAAGGCGCGGCGAAGGGCGGCGGAAGGGGGAACGACATTGTGGATAACTCACGCTCCGAGAAAAATTAAAAAGCGAATTTTTTTCCGGAAACGCTTGCGAAAGAGGAAGGGAGAGCAAAAATAAGTTGTGCGCCATGGTGTGCGATGAACAAAATTACCATAAGTGCGAACAAATGACACTATGAAACGGGGGGGGGCGTGCTATAATAAATATGTCTTTTCGCGCAGAGGGGATTTTTGCGCCAAAAGACAAAACAGGGAAAGTTTTCTGTGGAAAACTCCCGAAAAAATCACTCAACAAGGAGGAAAAAGTATGAAGGAACGAGCTTCCAAGATATGGAAGAGCGTATTCATCGCGATAGTGACGTTTTTACTTTGCTTCGTGATGTGCTTCACGTTCGCCGCATGCGCGGGTGAGACCGGCCCCAAGGGCGACACCGGCGCGCAAGGTCCCGCAGGCCCGACCGGTCCCGCAGGTCCCCAGGGTCCTGCCGGTGAAGACGGCAAGGACGGTGCTTCCGCCAGCGGCGGTTACAACGACCAGTATGAGGAATCGCCCGCCATCACCGAGGGGACTTACGAGTCTTCCGGAATGAACGGCAATTTCCAGTACGACGGTAAGTTTTATGCCGATTACGATTCGTTGACCGAGGCGCAGACGGCGGCCCACAAGCTGGCGCTTGAGATCGCCGCGGAGGGCGACGTCCTGCTTAAGAACAACGGTGTGCTGCCTTTGTCCGAAGAGGACACGAACTTCACGCTTCTGGGCGTACGCAACGCGCGTATGATCCGTTCGGGCTTCGGCTCGGGCGCGGGCGGCGGCAGCGCCATCAGCACGCTTCTGGGCGATGCGATGGAGAAGGCCAGCTACTCGGTCAACCGCAAGCTGCTCGACTTCTACACCGCGGAAATGCAGCAGATGCGTGAGGATAACGTCATCGAGGTCGATCCCGACACTTACGGTTCGTCCATCGAGAGCACGTACAACGCATACGGCGACGCGGCCATCATCGTGCTGTCCCGCACGGGCGCGGAGAACTATGACCTTGCCACGCACGACGCTGCGGGCCATGCCAATCCCGACGATCACGCGCTCCAGCTCCAGGACAACGAGGACAAGCTCATCGCACATGCAAAAGAGCATTTCGATAAGGTCATCGTCATCATCAACTCGTCCAACATCATGCAGATACCCGAGCTTAACGACGATCCCGACGTCGATGCCATCCTGTGGGTGGGCGGCGTAGGCCAGGACGGCGCGGACGTCATCCCGTACATCCTCAACGGCACGATCAACCCTTCGGGCAGGACCGTCGACCTTTGGGAAAGGGATTTCACCAAGAGCCCCGTCTGGACCAACTTCGGACCCAACTCGCAGAACAAAGACGAACAGGGCAATCGCATGGATACGTTCTATTACTACGACGGTGAGCAGACGCAGTTTGCCAACCTCGAGTATCGCGAAGGTATCTACTCCGGCTTCCGCTTCTATGAGACCGCTTATGCGGACGCGGAAGGCGAGGACGCCAAGGAAGAGGCATATTCCAACGTGCTTTATCCCTTCGGCTACGGCCTTGATTACACCGATTTCGAGTGGAAGATAGACAACGTCGCGGAGACCGCCGACATCACTTCCGCGGATCAGACCATCACCATGCGCGTGTGGGTCAAGAACGTCGGTACCGTTCCCGGTAAGGACGTGGTACAGGTGTACTACAATCCTCCTTATACCACCGGCGGCATCGAAAAGTCGGCGGCCAACCTCATCGGTTTCGCCAAGACCGACGTGCTCCAGCCCGGTCAGGCTCAGGTCGTGACGGTCAAGTTCGTCGCGCAGGAGATGGCTTCCTTCGACTGGAACGACGCCAACGACAACGACTTCTCCGGCTACGAGCTGGAAGCGGGCGATTACATCATCTCCATCAACCGCAACTCTCACGAGATCGTGGACAGCGTGACCCGTACCGTAAAGAGCGGTATCCTTTGCGAGACCGACCTCGTCAGCGGCAATGAGATCGAACCCGTGTTCACGGGCGACTTCACGACCGTCAACGATTCGCTTCTCGGCGGTATGATCAGCCGCGCGACCGGCCTTAAACAGCCCGAGCCCGCATCCGTCGAAGATCGTACGCTGGACAGTGCCACTTACGACGACTATATGTCGCAGGATACTTATTACAGCTGGCAGGATGAGGAGACCGATCCTTGGTACGTGAAGAACACCGGTATCCCTTCGTCCTGGACGCAGGCTACCGACAGCACCGCGGCGCTCGAGATAACGCTGGACGAAATGGCTACCGTGCCTTACGTCGAACCCACCATCGTGAACGGCGTGGTCACGTTCCCCGAGATGAGCGCCGAGCAGCAGGCCAACAACGCCAAGTGGGAAGAGTTCATGAACCAGTTCACCTGGGACGAACTCGTTTCGCTTCCCGCCAATCCCAACTCCGCTCCCGCACGCGTGGGTTTCACCCGCTACGGCGATCCCGACGGCCCCATCAACGCGGGCGGCGTGCAGTTCCCCTCCAACCCCATACTCGCGGCCACCTTCAACCAGGAGCTGGCTTACGAGTCCGGTAACATGGTGGGCAACCTGCTCCTTCTCAACGGCTCCCGCGGCTGGCGCGGCGGCGGCTCGGATATCCACCGCAGCCCGTTCTCCGGCCGTAACTTCGAGTACTACTCCGAGGACGGCATGATGTCCGCTCTCATCGGCATGAACGTCGCAAAGGGCGTCACCGAGAAGGGCATCATCGCTCACTGGAAGCACTTCTTCGGCAACGATCAGGAGACCTACCGCGCGGACTACGGCGGAGTGTTCACCTGGGCGACCGAGCAGACTCTGCGTGAGATCACCGCAAAGCCTTTCGAATACATCATCAAGTACGGCGGAGTCCAGGGCCTGATGACGGCGTTCAACCGTCTGGGCAAGTGGACGCAGACCACCAACTACGCGGCACACGAGCTCCTGCTCAACCAGGAATGGGATTTCCAGGGCTCCACCGAGTGCGACGCGTGGGCTAAGCAGTTCGTTCCCGCCAACCTCATGGTGCGCGGCGGCGACGACTCGCTCCTTACCCGTGACAGCTCCTACACGCCCGGCGCGATCGAGCGCGGACATTGGGATGCTGCGGCGCGTGACGGCAAGGGCAACGTCTATGTGATGACTGAGCAGGAGATGCAGGCTGCGGGCGGCTACGACTACGACGCAGGCACCGGTTCGCTTGAATCCGCTACGCATTACTTCTCCGTCCGTAAGTGCGCACAGCGCCTGCTGCAGACGTATGCGAACAACTCCACCAACAACAACGGCCTGAGCGACTCCGAGGTCACCTACACGCTGACCAAGAACATCTACAACTCCGTCAAGCTCGCGATCGTCGATGAGGACGGCGCCGTCGTGGCGAGCGACGTTAACTTCACCTTCGCAAGCGACGTGGTGTGGCCGGCCGGCATGAGCTACAACGCGTCCACGGGCATCCTGTCCGGCGTTCCCACCGGTACCGCTTCGGACGTCGTCGGTACGTTCACCGCGGACAGCTGGGTGGAAGACTGCAGCGTTACCTTCAGCTTTGAGTTCGAGAGCGATCTTACGCTCAACGGACAGCACATCACGGATGCGACCACCGTCAACGCTACTTCGGGTCAGGCGATCTCCGAGATAACGATCTCTTCCGAGGAACTGTATTACGGCAATCAGCTCAGCCTTACGTCGAGCAGCAACCGTCGTATCATGAACGCATACGTCAGCGCGGTCGACGGTGAGGTTTACCACAGAGACGAGGATAAGTCCGCGGCCGACATCGTGACGCTGGGCGACTTCGAAGAAAACGTCGATATGGATGCGAGCCGCGCTTCGGGTTATATCTATGAATATACCGTGACCGGACTTCCCGCGGGCCTGACGGCGACGCCCGTCATGACCATGGAAATGGGCTGGGCGAACAGATCCGCTTATGAGGTCAACACCGCGATGAAGATAAGCGGTACGCCCACCGCTACCGGTGAGTTCACCGTTACCGTCACTCTTAACGTGCCTCACGTTTCCAAGGGTACCAATCCTTGGATGAGAGCATCCGGTACCTCCAATCTCGAGTACACGCAGACCTTCACGATCGTTGTGGCCTGACGATATCCGAGTACGGTGAAAAGTAACAAACAATGATGAGTGGGGCCATATTCGGATGTTATTTCGGATAGGCCCCATTCGTCCGATTTCAAGGAGAACAATATGTTAAAAAGCAAGTTTGGCGTCATCAGGACCCTTGTTTTGATCCTGCTGGCAGCCGCGATAGGTTTTACGGCGTTTGCGTTGACCGCATGCGGCCCGAGCGATGGAGAGGACCCCGACGTCCCCGGCGAAAAGACCGTCAGCTCCATAAAAGTGTCCAAGGAGCCGACCAAAACCGAGTATTTCGTGGGAGAGACTTTCTCCGTGGAAGGCGGCGAGATAACCGTCACTTACTCTGACGGTAGCACGGATACCAAAAAGATGACGGACGAAGGAGTGACCGTTGCCGACGTCAGCATCGCCATCAACGACGAGGACAACGACAGCGAAACGAAGAATGTCCGCGTGACCTTCGGGGGCAAGACCGCGACGTTCGAGATAACCGTGTCGTACGAGATGTTCACCGTCACTTACGATCTGGGCTATGCCGATGCGGAAGATATCGTCCAGCAGGTCCGTAGCGGCGATACTCTGCGTGCGCCCGCCGATCCCGAGAGAGACGGCTTTACGTTCGCCGGCTGGTTCGCCGACGCCGAATTCACCGAAGCGTTCGACTTCGGTACGGCCGTTACCGCGGACACGACCGTTTACGCGCAGTGGGAGGACGCGAGCGTAGAGTACTTCGACGTCACTTTCGATAATAACTATACTTGGGCGCCCAACGGCTCCACGCAGCGCGTGGAAAGCGGCCTCGCTGCCGTCAAGCCCGCCACCGACCCTGAGAGATTCGGTTACACGTTCGCCGGCTGGTATTCCGACGCCGAAGGCAACAACGCTTACAATTTCTCCACGGCGATCACCGAGGATACCACCATATACGCAAAGTGGACCATCAACGCCGAGTATGCGACGGGCACCCATGAATATGTGTTCGAAGCGGAGAACACCAATCTCGACGGCAAGTCCTATCCCGGTCTGTCCGGTAGCGCCAGCGCGGGCGGCCTTATCCAGACGTACACCACGAACGCCAGAGGCGAAGCTCTTAATGCCAACGGCAATAAGTTCGTGGGCTACCAGACGACTGAGGGCGCATCGGTCGACTTCATCATCGTCAGCGACAGAACGGTCACCGACGCGACGATAGTGCTGCGTCTTTCCAAGGAATTGAGCGATTACACGTTGAGCACGAGCAACTACAACATCAAACTGAACAACGTCGCGCTCGAATTCCAGCCCATAGCTTTCACCAATGTTCCTCAGCAGACGGGCGGCGACGTCAGCGCGCTTTACGCTCTGCCGTTCCAGGATTACGTGATCGCGGAGAACGTCACGCTCAAGGAAGGCCGTAACAACATCAACTGCATCGTCGCAAACAGCGATCCCATCCCCAACACGACCATAACCGCCAACGGCCCGCTGGTGGACTGCCTGAAGATCACGACGAGCGCGGTGCTCGACTGGTCCGTAAGGAACGGACTCCCCAAGGAGTATTGATCACCCTACCATAAAGGAGAAAGAGGATGATAAAGAAATTATGGAAAAGCAAGGGCGTCAAGGTGTGGTTCTTCGTGTCCGTACCCGTGATACTGCTTTTCGCCGTGATATTCATCGTCGCGTCCGCCACCCCCGTCATCTATAACGTGTTCAACATGGTGATGCCGGGCGGCGGCCCGAGGGCGATATATCAGGAAGGCATAGAAGCGATCTATACCACCGAATATACGAGCAAGGCCGAAGTCCATGCCGCGGCAAGGGACAAGAACGTCGAGCTGTGCGAGGAGGGCATGGTCCTTCTGAAGAACAGCGAGATCTCGGCGGAAGAGAAGGCTCTGCCTCTCGCGACCCCCGTTTCGGATCCCTCGGTGACCGCCAGACCCAAGGTAAGCGTGTTCGGCAAGAACAGCGTGAACATCGCTTACGGCGGTTCCGGCTCGGGCGGCACGGATACGACGAGCGGTGCGTTCATCGATATCTATTCCGCGCTCGATCAGGCGGGCTATGACGTGAACCCCACGCTCAAGGCCTTCTATGAGGACACGAGCGCGTCCGGACCGCTCCGTGAGGGCAACAGCTCCGACCTGGACAGCGGCGACACCGTCGTGCTGTCCACCGCGGAAACCCCGCAGTCCAGCTACACGGACACTGTAAAGCAGAGCTATGACGACTATAAGGATATGGCGCTCATCGTCATCACCCGTATAGGCGGCGAGGGCTTCGACCTGCCCCGTCTGATGACTCGCACGGACAACGACGGAAATACCACCGACGTGACCGGCGCGCGGGCGGGCAAGGACGATCACTTCCTCCAGCTCGACCAGAACGAGTCGGACATGGTCAAGGCCGTATGCGACGCGGGCTTCGACAGAGTGGTCATCTGCCTCAACACCGGACAGGCCATCGAAACGGGCTTCATGGAGGCGGACACGAATTACGTACAGCTCAAGGGCTATAATATCGACCCCGACGCGATCGACGCGGCGGTGTGGATGGGCTTCCCCGGCGAGTCGGGCACGCTCGCGCTCGGCGGCATACTGAACGGCAGCGTCAACCCCTCGGGCAAGCTGGCGGATACCTATGCCGTGGACTTCAAGGCCGACCCCACGTGGGCCAACTTCGGCGACAACCGCGTGACAGCGCGTACAGTCGAGGATGAAAACGGCGATAAGGTCCACTCTCCCGGTGGCGACGAATACGTGTTCGATCCGAACGAGGTCGCGTCACACGATATCCCCGGAGTGTATTACTACTTCGTCGATTACGAGGAAAGCATATACTACGGTTATCGCTATTACGAAACGCGCGGTGCGGGCAACGAAGAGTGGTACAATGAAAACGTCGTTTATCCCTTCGGCTACGGCCTGTCCTACACCGACTTTACCTGGACGGTGGACGCCGACTCCGTGCGTAACGTGACCATCGACGGCGAGACCAAATACCAGATCACCGTGACCGTGCATAACGACGGGCAGGTGGCGGGCAAGGACGTCGTGCAGCTCTACGGCCACGCGCCCTACACTACCGGCGAAGTGGAAAAATCGGAGGTCGTGCTCCTCGACTTTGCCAAGACTCCCGTGATCGAGCCGAATGCCGACGCGGAAGTCACGCTGACGTTCGATCCTTACTACCTGGCGTCCTATGACTACGAGGGCCTCAACGACATCGAGGGCACCGGTTACGAGCTGGACGGCGGCGACGGCTACGCGCTTTACGTTGCCGAAAACGCGCACGACCGCAGCCGCGAGATACCGTTCTCCGTGGCCGACTCCGGGATATCCTATGAGAACGACCCCGTGACAGGCAATCCCGTTGTCAACCGCTACACCGACAACGAAGACGCGATGTTCGATTCGGACAACTCGCCCTCCTTCGACAAGCATTTGTCTCGCAGCGATTGGGAAGGCACCTGGCCGACCACGCCCACGGCGGAGCAGAAGACCGTCGGTTACGAGATGCTGGACGCGCTCACGGATACGTCGCATAACAATCCCACCGATTTCAGCGAGTACGCTTATCCCGACTCCGGGCTCGATAACGGCATGACCCTTCGCGACATGTTGTACGATCCCGACGGAGAAAAGAACGACGAAGGCGAGCCCGTCGACTACATCGATCCCGACGAAAAAGGCAGACCCTACGTGTCTTTGGATGACGACAGATGGTCGGCGCTGCTCGATCAGTGCTCGATAGACGAGCTTACGCACCTCGTGTACAACGGCGCGTACAAGGTAGAGCCCATCGAGTCCATAGGCGCGCCGCGCGTGAACTGCTCGGACGGCCCTGTCGGCTGGGCTTGCTTCATGGACAAGACGAGGTTCTACGAGACCTGCTCCTACTGCTGCCAGACCGTCATCGCAACGACCTGGAACAAGGATCTTGCGTATGAGTTCGGCCAGATGGTGGGCGACGAAGGCCTTGTCGGCGCGGAAAACTACGACCAGTCGCCCTATTCCGGCTGGTACGCACCCGGCGCGAACATCCACCGTTCGCCTTTCGGCGGCCGTAACTTCGAGTACTACAGCGAGGACGGCGTGCTGAGTGGCATCATGGCGGCGCGTCAGATACAGGGTTGCATGGACAAGGGCGTGTTCTGCTTCATCAAGCACTTCGCGGTCAACGAGCAGGAGACTCACCGCTCGGTATCCGGCGACAGCTCCTGGCTCACCGAACAGTCCATGCGCGAGATCTACCTCCGTCCGTTCGAAATAGCGGTCAAGGAAGGCAAGACCCGTGCGGTCATGAGCTCCTTCAACCGCATAGGCACGCGCTGGACGGGCGGCGACTACCGTCTGCTCACCGAGATCCTGCGTGACGAGTGGGACTTCGAGGGCGCCGTTCTCACCGACTTCAACACCATACCCGCCTACATGAACACGCGTCAGATGGCTTACGCGGGCGGTGACATAGACCTCGCCACCGACGAACACGTATGGGTGGACGAAGGCTCCACCGCCGATCTCGTGGTGCTGCGTCAGTGCGTGCAGAACGTGCTCTACGCGGTGGTCAACTCCAACGCCATGAACGGCGAAGTCATCGGTTACAACCTGCCCATCTGGCAGATAGTGTTCATCGTGCTGCTTTGCGTGCTTGTCGTCGGAGCGGCCGTCTGGGGCTTCTTCGTCATCCGTAAGGCGCTCAAGGCCAAGGACGACGAGGCGCAAGCCGAGTAAGCAAAACGAAAGGGCGGCGTACCCGCTCGCCCGCAGAGAAAAGATGACGACATAAAGCGACCGACGGGCAAGCCCGCCGACCGCAAAAACAAGACAAAGTCGGGAATGCCGCACCCCTCATCCAACATCCTCGCGGCACGCGCTTTACCTCCGCCCGCTTCGGCCCCTCCCGAAGCGGGCGCTTTTTTTTGTTGCGCACCGCTAACGCTGCCCTGCAGCCGAATAAAAACGCGAGCGTTTTTATTCGGCTGGGCTGCGCATCAAAATTCCCGCATCTGCGGGATCTTTT
>ERZ1106922.161-NODE-161-length-31395-cov-17.292821_pt1 | contig 31395 bp, 18 predicted proteins | sample MGYA00403656_ERZ1106922 | MGnify/ENA primary metagenome ERZ1106922 (study PRJEB35170, sample SAMEA104062453) | human gut metagenome | biome: human gut; feature: human-associated habitat; material: faeces | place: Denmark | collected 2012-10-12 ... | reverse complement strand
CCATGTGCTTGTTTGCCTCCATCCGAGGCGCAGCCGAGGATCACGGAGCGAAGCGGAGTTCAAGCAGAGGGTCACAGGTTCGAGCCCTGTAGCTTCCACCAAAAAAGCTCGTAGGCATCAGCCTACGGGCTTTTTTCATGATGCCGCACGCTCGAATTTGTGACCCTCGCGCGTGAGGCAGAACAAGCACTCACCAAGCCCCACTTCGCCCCTTGCCCCATGTGCTTGTTTGCCTCCATCCGAGGCGCAGCCAAACGCATTTGTGATAGAAATACCTGCTCGGTAATTACAAAAATTTATGCCAAAACAATATCTTTGTCTGTGATGCACTAGATAATTAGCATCCATTTTTATCTTTTATACTCTATATATTCTTGAAAAAATTATTAATATTTAGTATAATGTCTAAAAAGCAGTGCGTATAAGTTGCATATAAGGAGAAATTCTATGCCATCCGCATTAACATCAAATGAGGTATTAAAAGAGCTTAACATCAGCCGCTCTACATTTTATTATATTTTAAAACATCATCTGATTGATTTACCCACCACTGTTACCGGGCGGTATATTTGGGACGAAAATAAGTTTTTTAAATTTAAAATGTTATTAAAAAAAATGAAGACGAATAACGAAATGATTTCAGAACCAGCTTATAAGACAACTCAAATCAATAATAGACGATATCTTGGTAACAAATACAAGCTACTAAACTTTATCAAATCTACAGTAAATAATGAATGTAGTGCGATAAATACTGTCGCAGATATTTTCGCGGGAACTGGCTCTGTTGCGTCTGCTTTTTCTGACAAAAAACTAATTACAAATGATTTGCTTTATTTCAATTATATCTGTCACGTTGCATGGTTCGGTGCACAAAAATATGATAAAGATAAAATCATTAACTTAATTTGTTTCTATAATGCAGCACAACCAGAATCAGAAAATTATATGTCTGAAAATTTTTCCGACACATTCTTTTCTGCTGCAGACTGTCGTAAAATAGGCTTTATCAGAGAAGATATAGAAAAGAGACATCAGAACAATCAAATTAATGATAGAGAAAGAGCAATTTTAATTACTTCGCTTCTCTATGCGATGGATAAAATTGCAAATACATGCGGTCATTACGATGCCTACATCCATAATTCCGAATTTACTCGCCATATAGAATTGGCAGTTCCATTAGCAAGTAATGATAATAACGAAAACAATCAGTGCTACAACGAGGATGCTAACGAACTTGTGAAGCATATAGAAGCTGATTTGGTATACATTGATCCGCCTTATAATTCAAGGCAATATTGCGATTCCTATCATCTACTAGAAAATGTCGCAAGATGGGAGAAGCCTAAAGTATCAGGCGTAGCGTTAAAGATGGATCGTTCAAAACTAAAAAGTGACTATTGCACTTCCTTCGCCTCACAAGCATTTGAAGATCTAATATCTCATATTAAATCAAAATATATCTTGCTCTCATACAATAACATGGCGACAAAAGGAAATGACCGTTCAAATGCAAAAATCAGCGATGCCGATATAATGCGCATTCTATCCCGCAAAGGACGTGTAAAGGTCTTTTCTGAAAGCTATCGAGCGTTTAGCGCAGGTAAATCAAATATCACAGGCAATGAAGAACGCTTATTTCTGTGTGAATGTTATGATTATAAGCAAAAAAAGCTTATACAATCCCCTCTTAATTATACGGGCGGCAAATATAAACTTTTACCCCAAATACTTCCCCATTTCCCATCGGATATAGATAAGTTTATTGATTTATTTTGCGGGGGAGGAAATGTTGGCATAAACGTCCCGTGCAAGCGGGTAATCTTTAATGACAATAACGAACTCCTTCGTTATATGTTTGGCACGTTTAAAAATCTGGATAAACAGGTTACATTTGAGACAATTGAAGCCATTATCAAAAAATACGGCCTATCCGACACAGAAAAGTATGGATACAACTATTATGGCTGCAACAGCTCGGAAGGATTGGCTGCGTATAATAGCTCTCGTTACCTTAAATTAAGAGATGATTTTAATCATCACACCAATTATGACTATAACTACTATATCACGCTATATGTCTTAATCATATACGCTTTTAACAATCAAATACGCTTTAATCGTAAAAATGAGTTTAATCTTCCCGTTGGTAAACGTGATTTTAACAATAAAATGCGACAAAAGTTATCTGCATTTATCGATCGATTAAAAAGCGGCGACTATAATTTTACAAGTTATGATTTCAGAAAACTTCCAAATGACGATTGGAATGAGCGAACTTTTGTTTATGCAGATCCTCCCTATTTGATTACTTGTGCCACCTATAACGAACATAATAGCTGGAATGAAATGCTGGAAAATGAACTTTTAACATATTTAGATAATTTGCATAAGCGCGGTATTCGTTTTGCCCTTTCTAATGTTCTTCATTCAAAAGGGAAAGAAAATAAGATACTTCTTGATTGGATCAACAAAAATGTTGGACAATATCGGGTAATTTATCTAGATTACAACTATGCAAATTCAAATTACCAGACAAAAGATAAAACTTCAAAGGCAGAAGAAGTGCTTATAGTAAACTATTGACAATGAGAGGTTAAACGTGCCTGCATACAAAAGTTATTGTTGGTCGCTTGGAACCACAAGCTTCCGAATGGTAGAATTTAATAAAAAAATTGAAAAGCAACTTGAACTTTTACGCGACTTCTGGGCGAAGCCTGCCTTTACCGATCAGCAATGGTCTGAAAATGAACCATTGCAGATACAATATTATAATTATCTTAAAGATAACAATTTTATTGAAGGCGAAGCCCCTCGCAAAGCAAAAGATGCAAGAGAAAAAACTTCGGGACTTGTCGATCTTGGTCTTATAGATAATGAACGCCGAATTACAGAAACAGGCAATGCATTGCTGCAGATAGCAATAAAAACGGATTTTAAAACCAACAATCTCCTTCAAATTCCCGAAGATAGCTTTCTATACTTTAAACAACTTCTTAAAGTCTATTCAACTATTGACAACGGCTATGTACGTCCATATATAGTCATGATAATGGCACTAAACCGCTTGGACGAGCTATCATTTGATGAATTTACATATCTATTACCGTTAGCCATTAATGCCTCAAAGACACAGAAAGTATTCGACAGTATCGAAAAAATTCGTAGTGGTAATGGCTCTATTGATGAATCGATAATCAGTATCCTTATGGATATGCCGAACTATCAAGAAGCACTAGATATACTACTTCAAAACGATGTAACAGAGAGTATAATTACTGAAATCGGCATGAATCGTAAAAGCCGCACTTACGATAAACCTTATTTCGGATTATATAAGGCTTTAAAAGAGACTGTTTCCTCGCGTTCTGATAAGTCGGCAATAAATTTATTCTATGCGGTAAAATCGATCAGCGGAAAAAGCTCAAATCTTTGGAAGCAATATTTATTCAATACATCATTAACAAGTAAGGTAAACAAAGAAGGATTTGCCACTATAAATACACATGCTCGGATATTTCATTGCTTTAATGAGGCAGAATTCAAAGCTGAATTTTTTAAACTAATGCATCTGTTTAAGGCAAAAAGTACGCTGTCGGATTATTTTGACCTCAATCGTCGTTATTTCAAAACAACCGATACATTGCTGTTTCAAGATAATAGAGTTAAATTTGATATAATTCCGAATTGTTTTTTCAGAATAACCGAGGATAATCTATCGACTTTAGCTTATGCTTTAGATGAAAATTTATCTGCCAACATATCCTTAGATGAGATTGTCGGTGTTCGAATAACCGAAAATCAAATTTTCGAAAAAGTGGAAGAAATTTATGGCGTTCAAGTACGCAATCTGTATGATGTACAAGCTTTTGTTGACAGAAAACGCTATGAAAGATTTAACGCAATGATTGACAATAAATTTACCGATGAAAATATCATTGCTCTCATGACGGCTTTTGAAGACAGACGTGACGGAGACATTCAATCCATGGTTACAAACAATGCCGATATACCCACTATTTTTGAGTATGTATTGGCAATAGCGTGGTATAAGATTTCCGGTAGACAAGGTAAAATCCTTGACTATATGAATTTATCACTTGATGCCGATCTGCTTCCTGTAACTCACGCAGCAGGTGGACATGAAGATATTACCTATAAATATGAGGCGACGGAAGATTATCCGGCTCATACTCTTCTTTTGGAAGCGACTCTTGCAAACAGTACAAATCAGCGCCGTATGGAAATGGAGCCCGTTTCGAGGCATTTAGGCGAATATCTCTTATCTCACGCCGATGAACATGCTTATTGTTTGTTTGCGACGACTTATCTGCATATCAACGTAATATCTGACTTTCGTATGAGAAAGTCAATGCCCTACTATTCGTCAGATGGCACTCGTTCTATCGATGGTATGAAGATCATACCGTGCCAAACTTCCGAAATCAAAACTATTATAAACAAAAAAATTACTTATACGGATTTATACCATATTTTTCAAGATGCGTTCAACGCTTTAGCCGCACCAAACATTTGGTATGAAAAAGAGATAAAAAATAAACTTATTTAGGAAGTTTACTGTAAATTTTACACAAAATAACCTTTATTTAAAAAGCAATTATTTTTTCATTACTCCCACGCCACTAAAAATTTCGGACCTTATTTCTTTGCGATAAAACATTTTTCTTGAATGTACGAAAAGTGTTTGCTTAATCAGATTTTACACGACAGCACGCGTTTTGAAAACAGACAACTGCCTTACATAACAAATCGAGCGAACTGCGCCGCGCGATGGAAGTGAGCGGGTCAACCGTGCAGATATATTATGTTTTTGCCTTTTCTTTGCGCGTATTTCAACGTCGCGGCGGCGCCGCCCCATCGGTGTTGAACGAACGCGATCACGATATCCGAACAAAGCACCATCCATTCGTTGCGGCGGACTATGGCAAGCCGATAAGGCACCGTTTCCAATGACGGGTAGACCGTATCGTCGTAACGTGCGCGCATTTGCTCTGTATTTTCCGAACGGAAACGCCCTATGTACGGGGTCACCAAAATTTTTTCGCACTCAACATCCGCAAACTTGATACGTAAGCGGTCGATAGCATTTTCCGCAAGACGATCGAAAGCGCCATATCCCCCGCAATAAAAGCACAGCCTTTCGCGAGCGCGGCTCGCGGCTTTGAATATTTTAGCCAATTCTTCGTCAAGTTGCTCGCTCAAGGCTTGCTCACTTCCAAAAACGGAGCGATGTCCGCAAAATGTAACTGTCATGCTTGTATTATATCACAAGATAGTGAGCCAATGCAAAGTAATACGGATACGCTCAGTATATTTATTTTGAAAAGTTTTATACTATCCCCGACAGGCGAAGGAACGCCGTCAAAGGAGATCGGTATAAATGACGCTTGCGGAGGCATTGTCGGCTCGCGTGGACGAGCTTTTGAAAGAGAAGAAAATGACGCAATACCGACTTGCCAAGCTGAGCGGACTTGCGCAAACGACGATCGCGGATATACGAAAAATGCGCAATAAAGGCACTAACATCCAGAACCTCAACGCGTTGGCGCAGGGGCTGGGCACCGATCTGCGCGGCTTTTTCGACTCTCCCCTTTTCAACGGCGAAAACATCACCGATTGACGGATCGCGCAAGCGGCGTTTTGCATGCCTTACCGCAGGACGCGATACGCGTTCGTCCCCATATCGCCGCACCATGATCGCCGCGCTTTCGGCCAGACCGCTTACGATCGCACATTGCCGAAACACACGCGCAAGCATGCGCATAGGACGCAAACGCCGCGCGACACATGCCTTACGCGGTAAGACGTTATATGTTTCGGCGCGAGCATGGCTCGCGCGGCGTTCGCGCTTCCCTTGGGCAGTTCGGCGCAAGCGTGGCTCGCGCGGTAGTGCGCTTCCCCTTTAACGATTCGATGCAAGCGTGGCTCGCGCGGCGTTCGCGCTTTTACTTGGGCAGTTCGGCGCAAGCATGGCTCGCGCGGTAGTCATGCGCTTCCCTTGGGCGGTTCGATGCAAGCGTGGCTCACGCGGCGTTCGCGCTTTTACTTGGGCAGTTCGGCGCAAGCGTGGCTAGCGCGGTAGTCATGCGCTTCCCCTTGGACGGCTATAATATAAATATAACAATATAATAGAATAGTATATAAGCCCATATAAGCCAAGGTTCGGTCGCAAGCGACGCGATCGGATCGACAAAAGACCAAAAACATCCCCAAACACAAAGGCGGCACGCTTTCGGCGTGCCGCCTTGTTTCTTTGTTTTCGAAGTTTTTCCGAACCTTTAACTATCGGACAGGACCGCTTGCCGCTTTCGTTCCGCGGTCATGCGGTCCGCCAAGGCGGCGGGGGTACCCACCGTTGCCCGACCGTCCGCGCATGCCCCGATTTGATCGGACACGCGAACGAGCGCGCATGACGCGGCCGACCATCGGCGCGAGCCTGTCAGAAACGCTTATCTTCTGCGTTTTTTGCGCTTTTTGTTTTTGTGCACGGCAACGGCGATAAGTATCGCGAGTATCACTATCACGACGATTATCACCACGACGATGGCTATCGTGCGCTGGGTATCGGTCAGGCCGTTCCAAAGATCGAGCAACGGGTTGCCGGGCGCGGTGGTCGGGTCATCGTCATCGGTGGACGGCGGCGGATCGGTCGCGACCGAGCCGTTGGGTTCGGTGGGGCGCACGCCGTTGTCAGCGATCTGGGTCTCGGGGTTCTTTTCGTTCTCGCCGGATACCAGACGCGAAAGAGCGGTCACGCCGGGGGTCTCTTCCGTGCACATCAGCGCGCCGTCCGCGCCGACGTCGAAGCGGATGTTACCGCTGAGGTCGGTACGCTCGATGCGTTCGGGGCTGAACTCCATATCCATTATGCGTTGCAGCGTGATGGCCGTGGGGTGGCCGTAATCGTTGCCGTAAGACTGGTCGTTACAGCTGAAAACGGTATACGTATTGCACCGCGCGTTCACGTTGGAGCACATGATGTCGAGGTACGCCTCGCTGGACGAAGTCGAGCTGCCGTGGTGACCCAGCTTGATAACGTCGGCGGTGAAATCGCCCGTGCGGAAACGGTCGTAACGCTCGTCCGTATCCGTTTCGGTCACTTTCTCCACGAACTCCGCTTCGTTACGCGCCTCCGCATCGCCCGAAAGCACGATGTCGCGCCCGGCGTACGACAACACCATTATGGGCGAGTAGTCGTTATTGTCCGAATAGGGCGGGTCGAGCGGCGAATAGAAATCGAACGTGTACTCCATCGTCTCGCCTTCCACGGTCACCGAGCCGCCGATGTGGTTGATCTCGTCGTTGTCGGGGTCGATGACGTACACCTCGTCCGTCATCTCGTACACGGTCGAAAGCGCGTTGCGATAGGTCGCGGTGTCCTGCATGTTGTTCTTGGGTACGTCGGACGTGTCGTATGGTATGCCGTACTTGCCCTCACGCCCCACCGCGGGATCGGTGTAGGAATCGTCCTTGGAGTTGTCCGCGAGCTGCGACGGCCGATACACCACGTCCGCCGTGCGCGTGCCGTCGAACACGCGGGTAACACCGCCTATGTGGTCGGCGTCGGCGTGCGTTATGATGAAATAATCGAAATCGCTTATCCCCAACCCGTCTATGTACTCCTCCACGGCGGTGTAGCTGTCACTGCTCGAATGCCCCGCGTCGATGAGCATCGTCTTGCCGTCGGGGAACTGTATCACGCAGGAGTCCGCCTGCCCGCAGTCGATAAAATGCACGCTCAGCGTACCCGTTACCGCCGCGCCGTCATCCGCTTTGACCGTGTATACCGATACCGCGAAAGTGACTGCCGCCGCCGTGAAAAACAACGCGGCTACGACGATCATGATCGCGACATACCTCGGTATGGTCGTAAATCCGTGTTTCATATTACCTCCGTTTCCGTTGTTTGTCGCCCCGCGCCACGCTTAACGCGTCGGGCCGACGTTCCGCCACTCCTTCGCTTTAAACAGCTCCGCAGCGCGAACATGCCGGCGGGGATCTCCCGCCAAGCACTTAATAACGCATTTTCCGTTGTTTGTCGCCCCGCACCACGCTTAACGCGTTCGGGCCGACGTTCCGCCACCCTTCTCTCAAACAGCTCCGCGGCGCGAACATGCCGGCGGAGATCTCCCGCCAAGCACTTAATAACACATTTTCCGTTGTTTGTCGCCCCGCCCACGCTTAACGCGTTCGGGCCGACGTTCCGCCACTCCTTCGCTTTAAACAGCTCCGCGGCGCGAATATGCCGACGGGGATCTCCCGCCAAGCACTTAATGACCTTAATAACGCCTCGGGCTTGAAAAACGAAATAACACATTGAACTTGAAAGCCGACGCTGCCCAAACTCGAAAAATGGTCATATGGGTTTTACCCGTGCGTGCGTTTTTGTGTGAGCGGTGACGCACTGTGATAAAATTTTACGTAACGCCGCGATGACGGATACGTGATATGCAAAATATGTAATTTTCGCGTGTCCGTCGCGTGTTCGTTTATGACCTTTTATGCGCGCGCTTGTCATTTATCGACACGCAAAGGTCACATGACCGAATATTCACGCCCGCCACGGTCCGTTTTTAAGCATTTTACCGTTCTCACCGGGCGGCGCAAGTAAACCATATCCGTGTCCGCGCCCGCTTCGTTTGGCGCTTACAGGCGCAAGCCAAGCATATGCGGTAATGATCCACACACCAAGCGTTAATTCCCCACCGAGCGATCACGATCAGATAAAGCCGCGCTCATTCACAACGGGCACATTTTGACGACCAAGCCACAATGTAAAGCACTTATTATCACAGCCACCTTATCGGAAAGAAAGAAATCGCGCAATAACGAACGCGCCGCCTTGTGACGAGTTCCCCATTTCGACCATCTTATCCAATAACCCACATTATAATAAAGAAGTCAGACCATCAACCGACCGCGACGCCTTGACATATTTTCGCCCTCGCATCTGCCTTATCGGAATAAGTCGGAAACAAGTTTGCGTTTATAGGCCTTGCCATTGCATGGCGTTTTTCATCCCGCAACCTTTGTCAGCCTCGGTCACCCGAAACGCGACGGGGCGCAAAGCGACCGGCACACTTTTCAGCTAGCTTATTTCCCGCCCAGCGATCACGATACGAGAAAGCCGCGCTCATTCGCAACGGTCATGCTCCATGCGCGGTCATTCATCCCCCGCCGAGCGATCACGATACGAGAAAGCCGCGCTCATTCGCAACGGTCATGGTCCATGCGCGGGCGTTACTTTCCGCCGAGCAGGTCGTCCGTCAGTTTGAGGTATGTGGTGGTGGGCAATATGCGCTTGGCGAAGTAAAGAAATTTATACTTGCCGCCGATTATGTACATTGCCTTTTTACCGCGGCGGCATATCTTGTACATCTTGTCGATGACTTTGGATATCGGCATACGCTTTTCCTCGCGGTCGTACACCTTTGCCTGCGCCTTGGCGACGCGGTCGCCGTAACGCTCCGAGGTCTTCGTATCCGCCAGCTTATTTGCGGAGAAATTGGTGCGTATCTCACCGGGGCAGAGCGTCACGACGTCTATGCCCGTCTGCGACAGCTCCATGCGCAGAGCCTCACCCAGCATAAGCTCGGCGGCCTTTACGCTGCAATACACCGAACGGAACGGAATAGCGGTCAGCCCCGCAATGGAGCTCATGAAGATTATGCGCGCACCGCGAGTCATGTGTTTAAGCGCCGCTCGGGTAAGGAAGAGCGCGCCGTAATACGACACGTCCATCGCCTTGCGTATGTCCTCGACGGGGATAAGCTCGGTCGCTCCCGAAATGCCCACGCCCGCGTTGTTGATTAGTATGTCGATACGCCCGTAACGCTCGACTATCTTGTCCACGGCGGCGTTGACCTGCCCCTCGTCCGAAACGTCGCAAGGGTAGTCCGTTTCGCTCTCCGCGCACGACCGCGACAGCCCGCAAACGACGTCACCGTCCGCACGGAATTTTTCGGCGAGCGCCTTGCCCAGGCCGGACGTTGCGCCCGATATGACTACGATCTTTTCCATACCCGGATTATACCATATAGCCCGCGTCATGTAAAGTCATTTCCTCCGCCCCTTTATACGGCCATGCTACATTATACTGATATTATACTTATAATCGTTTATTGTTAATTTTATACTGATTATATACTTAATATATACTGAAATTATACTTAATACTCCATCGTTAAAAAACGGTTAGAAAGTACGCTCGCCGTGTCGCCGGCTGTTTCGGCAGGGCGAGCGGATATGATCGAGAGCCCGTCATCGACACTGTCTAATGCTCTGCCCCATGCGCAAAAGAACAAGATCTTTGCCCCGGTAGCGAGCCGCGGCGACGCGCAAACGGCCGCAATACCGACCGCAAATATCTGTCTTGCCCTATCCGTTCGCCCACGCCCAAATAGTCCGACTCGGTAAAAAATACGCCAAAAGGATACGCGCCCATCGGTAAATAACGACCACAAAACCAAGTCATGCACGGCAACAAAACCATGACCACAACAACAAAACAGACGCCGCACAGTCGCATGACCGACCGCGTGCGGCAACGACTCCCGGCAAGTACGATCGTCGATTCGACCCGACTAGCGCGAGAACGGTTGCCGATCCGACTATGCACGGCCGCCGATCCGGCTACGCACGATCGCCTATCCGAATACACACGATGGCAAAGCCAAGCAAGCACAGTCGCAAATTTAAGCACGCGCCACAGAATTGACCGACACAGCGACAAGACCCGCCTTGCACGATGGCGAAACAATCAAACGCAACAGCAAAATGGAAAAACATGACCGTCGATCCGACCACGCATGGCACGAATAGAGCGAGGGCGACCTCCGATCGGACTACACACGATGGCAAAACCAAGCAAACGCGTTCACAGCGCCGGCCGCCAAAATCACAAAGTAGATCAAAAACAGTCGCAAACCGACCACGCAACCGCAGATCCAAGCACGCACAGTCGCCAACGCTACCGCCGCACGCGACCGCAGCCCCAAACACAAAGTAAAAAACGTTTTTGCCTGCAAAAAACCATGCCTACAGACGGCGGGCGATCAGACACGCGGCCAAACAAAAGTCGCAAAACAGACAAAAATGCCGCGCTATAGGAGGGATCGAGCCGCAAAATCAGACCAAACCGCAAAAATACATGCCAAATTTCGCCTTTTATAACCGCAAACGCACGAATCGTCGACTTTTCCGACTCAATCGACCGCGCAGCTAAAAATAGACTTTGAAAACACCGATTATTTTTACATGCATTACTAAATAATCCGGCGACAGCAAATAATAAAACAGCAAAAATAGTAAAACATGCTCATCAGAGATTGCATATAAGGTCGTACTACTCAAAGTCATACGCCGCCCGCGGATCGTTCTCCGTGCGTAACGCTTAAAATCAAATATGCGCGTATTTAATTGTTATTCAATGCCGACAAGTTAGTTATTATATCATAATATAATTTAATAAAATCGCGACATGTCAAAAAAGGACATATTTTAAGATATTTGTCTTTTTTGATGTGACTGTTTTGCCGCGCCTTAAACATCAAAAAATAGAAATTTTATATTTAGATATTATTATATCGATAATTTAATATCCATTTATAAATCAGACAAATATTAATAAAAGATGCGCCACGTGGATCTATAATTGCAAATGATCCAGAATTAAAAACGGCATTTTATTATCACTACAAATCATTATCATATTAATAGCTAAATGATAAATACATGCGCTACATACAAAAAATCATATATCATATAGCCTTTGATATCGCCTGGATCGGTGTATAACCGTAAGTATAATATAAGTATATTATCAGTATATTATCAGTATATATATTATATCTATATAAATTGGCCGATTGCCGGACAAACTATTTTCAGAAGATAAAATATGGAACGATCAGATCGCTCTTGCATATATAAAGAAATTATTTGCGACCAGTCCGAATCCTCCATTTTTAAACATGTTTATTTTAAAAGACATTTATTATTATTTATAGTGCACGCTAAGACACAAAACGTAATTGCATTTTTATATATATTACGGAAATTTATTATTAAAAAATGATATATCGTGATGCAAAAATCCGGACATAAAACAAGGACAATTTTTGCGCAGAAACAAGCATAGAAAAAATTTTAAAAAACATGATGAAAGAATATTCAAATCAAAGAAAAAATTCTGAGCAAAATGCCCAAAAAACATGGAGAAGAGCAAATAAGCGACAGTGAAAAAACAAGGAGAAGCCAAAAACGTAAATATAAATTTACTATTATTCAAAACATTATGTAATACTGAAATAATTATGATACACGACGTTCTGTGCTCCGATCTTTACCGCTTTTTTGATCATCGCCCGCAAATATACGCTAAAATTACGCTCAACGCGGCGCGTTTGCGTCTAAAAAGTCCAAAAACAAAGTATTTTTGCCAAAGTTTTAGCATGATTTCACGCATTTTTCGGCGTTTAGTTATGTTATCATGACGACTGACGACATCGGCATTTATCTACTCAAAGCTTATATATAACTCGATCGGATACTATCCTGTTTATCGTTGGCCTAAGACGGCTAAAAACACCGTCTTCTCCAAATAATAAACAATTATTTATTTTTGAACGCGTTTTCTGTCAGAATGCGCATATTTTTGCGCGGATAATTTTGCATATATCAACGATTTTTACGAATATGGTTATGATTTAATATTGGTAAAATCTAACTGAATCTGACCAACATTACCATTTTCCCACTCTCCATGCCGTTTTAGCTGTTTTATCCGATCCATGGGCGCCCAAGTACTCGATGGCCCTGCACGCGCAAGCAGCTGCGCTGCACAAAAGCAGATCTCAACGGGGGAAAGTACCTCTTGACACGACTTAAAAGCTCCACGACAAACCTTACCGGCGAACCTTGCGGTGGATATTTAACGATCGAAGCGAGTTTTTTATCGCCCGGAAGGCTCGAAAAACAGGATGCTCGAAAAACAAAAAGATCGGATATCTTACTCAAAGGCGACGTAATGATATACGAAATACAAACAAGACTATTGTTTTCCGATGTGTATCGGCCGGATTTTGGCAAAAATACGCATGTTTGCCTCAAATAACGCGCAGATCGACGTCGTCTGATATAACGTTGCGAGTGTTTGCCATGGGGCTTGCGCCGTCTGACCATTTGATCAGCGCATGTTCGCCGTATCATCGGCCGCATGCCGCATGAATCATTCCAATATGCAATAAATAAACGAATAAAGCACGTAGTTTTCGGCTTTTATCGGCTCACTTGGCGTGATCTGTGGCCATAATTTCGGTATTTTCAGCCCTGTCGGCACACAAAACAGGCTTGCGTAAAAGCATTTTGACCGCAGGATCCTTAAAAAGCCGCGTAAAAGCCGCTGTTACGCCTTTTTTGCGTCCATTTGTATTTTTATTGCTCCAAACTTTTAACGGCTTACAAGCCCGTTTACGGGCGTTTGCACGCCATTTACGAATTGCTTAACGGGCGCAAAATGACGCGTCGCGCAAAAATTAAGACTGCTCGCCCGACCAAGACCGGCAAGCGGCCGACCAAAACGATAGTGCCGACGGGTCGGTAGGGGAATAAAGTTCCGAGGCATCCGCAAACGCCGAATTTTAACAAATCGAACCGGCCAAGATCATGCTTTTCGGACTTTTCTTGCGATAATGTTATCACGAGAAAAAGCAAAGTTGTCCACAACTTATCCACAAATTACGGTGCAAACGTTGTGCGTCATCGGTGCGCAACCGCTTTTCCCATGGTGGATAACTACTCGAAATATCAGTATACATGCCGCGTTCTAAAAGCGTTCTAAAACGCTTAATTCAGTATAATATAAGTATATAATCAGTATAAAATATAATGCGTCAAAATCCGACGTTTTTCGGAAAGTGCGTAAAAAAGTTGTGTACAATTGTGGATAACTCGCCGAATAAAGGGGTAAACAACGGACAAATAACGCTTAAAATCGGTCAAAAAGGGGTTTTCGGGACCGTTAAAAAGCGCTCCAAAAGGGCAGTTATCCACCAAATCACAATCGCGCGCGCAAAATAACGCTTTTGTGCGCTGCCCGGGCGACCGATCACGCGATCGCGGCTGAGCATTCGGCGTCTTTCGGCAATTAAAAAACCTTTTGGCTTTGAATATCCGTTACATTGAAAGCTCCGCAATCCAAGCGCGCAACCTCGTGCAAACCATACGCAAGGCGACTGACCGAATAGGGATTATACGCGCAACCACGCAACGCGCAACGTCAGCCAAAACATAACCTTACAAAAAGCGTACGAACGAAAGCGAGCAAAGAGAGAGCGGGCCCGAACAAAAGGACCGACGAGAAAAACATTGGCCGTACGCAATAACGGAACTTTCACGACGACAGCCGAAAACAGAGCATGCGGCACTCGCTGCCGCACGTGAAAACGAACGGACGGCGAGAACGACGAATTTGTCCGACGATCTGCTCATTTTCTATTATACTGATTATATACTTATATTATACTGATGATTTTTGCCAAAAAATTGCTCGTTCCGGCGATAAAGCGGCCGTGACGATGCCCGTGAAACACGCTCCACGCGCGCCATAACGAAATGATCGCCCCTTCTCTGTCGATCGTTTTATAAACAATACGACTCTTGTTTTTTTAGTTATAATTACATAACTAATTGGTCGCATGTCCACGCCATCGACTTGTGAACGATCGAAAAAAATCCTAAATTTTCCACATCTCGGCGTAATTGTGGATAAGTCCGCGGCGACAAATCTTGCTTCTTTATCCACCGCTCGCGACATTGTGGATAAGTAAAATTTTGTTTTTGCAGTTACAAATTTGCTGCCACAAAAAATTTTCAAAATCATTACTTAACTAACGCGTCATCTTTACATTCGTCACGTTGTGGAAAAACCATACAGTCATACCGACGCAACTTTTAATGCAGATCGTTTGCGATGCGGACGCGTTTTTTGTGGATAACTTCGTTGCAACGCACGGCCCGATAAACTAAGTTATCCACAACTTGCGATAAAAGGGCTTATGTCCACGGCTATCGCGATCGACGGCTGACTGTGGATAACCGCATTTGATTTTTTGCGCAGGGCGCGAATGTTTATCCACAATGTGCGACGAGCAAACTTTGGCGCAGCGATCTTTTAACATGCCTGCGCCGTGGATGACTTTGCTTGCGATCATGACCGACGGCCAAGCGTTATCCACAATGACGGGAATTTCGGGCAGAACTTTATTTCGACTTTTACGGTCATCTGATGCGATCTTTGATGTGCGCGTAAAATGGTACGGCCGACTTAAAAAGCCCATATACAACTTTCCACACGGAGCTTTTCCACGCCATAGCGCCCGATCGGACCGCGCAACTATCGGCGGCTTTAAGCTCGACCACGGAATGCTGGCAATTTAATTCCCACAATTCAAAGCGCGACTTTATTTTGAGTATGCAAATGCGCGCCTATAAATAGCGAGGCAAAGAATACGCCGCCAAGGCCGCGCGATAGAGCCGCACGGCAAAAAAACACGGGATAAAGGGTAGGCAGACGACAAAACGCAAACGCGAGGAAAGCCATTGCAGACGCTTATTCCCTGCCGCACACCCAAAACAAAACTTGCGCGCTACGATACCGAGCGATAGGACGCCGAGCCATTTTGGCACGGGACGCCGCTTCGGAGCGTCGACTTACGGCAGTTATCGGTCAGCCTGGCGCATCGGGCATTATGCCGACAAATACCTGCGGAGTCGATACCCGAAGCGTCGGGCGACGGGTAGCATCGGCTATCCGACGAATGCTGATATTCGGCAAAGTCGGTCATCCACGGCGGAGTAACCGGGTGGCAACGTCGCCATTCCACAGCGTATCCGTGCCCGCGGACTTACGGAGCAATGGAACGCCTCCGAACCCCGCCGGATCGAATAATTGCCCGACTTTTTAACCGCTCGGCGATAAGCCGACACGCGAAAACGCGTATTTAGCCCCGTCACGAGCGCCGTTCGCGCGTTTCTTACGCGTATGCGCGCGCAAATTTAGCGCATACCGTTGACATTCGGCGAGATAGACGTTATAATGGGACTAAGCACGGAGGAAATACACATGGCTAAACACGGTCTTGGCAGAGGACTGGGCGCGTTGTTCGGGGACATCGACCTCAACGAGGACGCGGCCGAGGAGCAGAACGTCGCGAAGGAGATACCCATCGCGGACATCCACCCCAACGAGAACCAGCCGCGCAAGAAGTTCGACGATGCGGCTATGCTGGAGCTGGCGAACAGCATACGGCTCCACGGCGTGATATCGCCCGTCATACTCGTCAAGCGCGGCGCGGACGATTACATGCTAATCGCGGGCGAGCGCAGATGGCGCGCGGCGAAGAAAGCGGGTCTGACGACCATGCCCGCGATAGTACGCGACTACACCGACCAGCAGATCAAAGAGATCTCGCTCATCGAGAACCTCCAGCGCGAGGATCTCAACCCCATCGAGGTAGCGACCGCAGTCAAGCAGCTCATGGACGAATACTCCTACACGCAGGAGCAGGTCGCCGATCGGATAGGCAAGTCGCGTCCCGCGGTCGCCAACCTTTTGCGTTTGCTGACCCTTTCCCCCGCCGTTATCGACCTGGTGGCGACGGGCAAGCTCACCGAAGGCCACGCGCGTTGCCTGGTAGCCATCCACGACCCCGACAAACAGCTCGAGATCGCGAAGAAGGCGATGAACGACAAGCTTACCGTGCGCGACTTTGAAAAGCTGGTAAAGCGTCTGACCACGCCCCCGGCTGACAAGCCCAAGCCGCCCGCACAGTCGATCGAGCTCAAGGATATGGTGGAGCGCATGCAGCGCGTGTTCTCCACAAAAGTGTCGGTCTACGGCAACGACCGCAAAGGCCGTATATACATCGATTACTTCTCGACCGACGACCTCAACCGCCTTCACGATCTGCTCGAAGTCCTCGAGCATTACAAACAAGAACACGAAGCGAACTCTTAAACGTTCGCTCACCCGCCCCGAAGTTTCTTCGGGGCTTTTCTTTTGCCTGAATGATCGGCCATTTATTTAACGCCGACTTAAGGTCAGAGCACACGGAGCGCGGCGAGCACACGGAGCGCAAAGCGCGACCATGGAAATACACGAGCCGACCCACGCCACGGGCAGATATCCGCCGCAAAAAGCTTTTACGCGAACTCGCGCAAGCACGATCGAATACACGTAAGCGTGCCGATGTACGCCCAGCCATTAACGCCTTACGCGCGATCATAGAGCCCGCCACACGAGCTTGTCCGTTATGTGGCTTGCCTATTGTGTTTTTTTGCCCGGCTTATCAAATCGGCCCTATCAGCTCGACTTAGCTTTATCGGCTTACCTGCTTATCATTTTTTTGATATCGATATCGCCAATGCCACGAGCCGGCAGGATGTACGGGTAATTAGCTTAATTGCTCGGCAGGCCTTTGTCTACCCGAATGTTTCACGTGAAACATTCAGGTCATTTTTTGCTTTTATTCGAGCCGATAATTTTCCTAACGACATATTCCGATAGTTATCGCGGCAAATTGTTTCACGTGAAACATCGCGTAAAGGCAGCCGCAAACGGCGTGCGCCCATATTTTTTATGCCGACAATTTACTTTGACCATGCCTAGACATTACTTGTTTCGACGTTTGTCGTCCTATATTGCCCGCCCTCCGTTAACATAAAAAAGTAAGGCAACGACATGCCATGATCGGTCAAACGGAGATTTTCCAGATCGCTCCACTTGCCGACCCGCAACGAGCGAAACAGAAACACATAAAAACGCGCAGCTACGCCGCGGGCGTAAAATTCCGACAGATCGCAGCACGCGGCCCCACCGATCAGGCGACGCAAAAAGCCGAGATAAAGTGCGGCATATTTGAATTAAAAATTTAAAAATCGCTCAAACAAAGCTCAAACAAATCGGAACTCAATTATGATTTTGCTTTATCGAAATTACCGACAGTTAGACGATATACCCACAGACAAAACAATGCCGCTTCATCCGCCCCGCCTTGTGCGCAATGACTTATTTAAATGGCCGCCTTTCTACGGCCAACGGCAAATCGGTCGCCATTGATATCCAAGCTTTATCCAAAAGTATGGACCGATAAGCAGTCCAACTCGTTCAGTCCCACAGCTGCAACTTACAGCTCCTGACGGCTTATAGATAATGTAAATATTACCGGCCCAAACAAACGCACGGCATAGCTGATGACCTTTTGATAGCCATGCCGACTTTCTTCTCGCGCAAGCGACATCCCGTCATGCTTCGGTATTTTCATACGCACCGAAATACTCTTAAATATCGTTTCTCGCCGTTATAAGTTTTCAAAACATACCAACTGTTTCATACCGCGATTTTCGCACGCGGGAGTTAAAGATTTTTATGAAACAAGTTCACCGCGCGACAGGCATTTTCAAAAAGTTATCCACCGCCGCGCCGATATAAAAAACCATTATGCACACCTCGGCGCATAAGCAAAACAAGCCGAGATCGACGCCGAAAAGCAGAGTTATCCACAATCCATGCACCGCGCGGCATTGGCTGATCCGACACGCAAAAGGTCGCCGCTTACTTTAACATCCATTAAGGCAAGACTTTCGATTGGCTTTAGCTTGTTTTTGCGCATATTCCAAAATGCGTTGCTCTCGCGCTTTATCTTATGTTCGGAAAAGCGCAGACAAGCAGTACCCACCAAACCGCAAATTATAGGCTGCATAATAACGCATAACAGCGAGGCGCAAATAAACGCGTCCGAAAGGGATCGCGCAACACGGGGATCGCAGAAGCTCAAGAAACAACAGACCGTTACGCCGACGATCAAAGGCAACGCGACGGCAGTGCGATCGCGGAATACGAAGTATTACATATTGCACCACGACCTTATCCGGACACCGCGCCTTTGCGATTCGCCCAATCTCAAAAGGGGCATAAATACCGCCGCCATGGTCATATCACCTGCCGCGCCCATGGTCCGCCACGAATTACTAAGCAAGCGCGGATACGCGCAGACGACGCAGTAACGTCACGACCTCCTACAGTTCACGCCCATCCGCCCAAACGATGTAGGCCGTCCTATCCGCTCAAATCAAATCAATGCAAAAGCTACTCGCCGGCGTGCCATGATCACGGCGCGCATCACCGATCATCGTATATCCGCCCGCGCAAAACACCGTTCGCACAGGCGCTCACGCGTTGCGTATGATATTCATATCGATAAGCCCATTGCGCCGCATAACGCGCGGCCCGCGCGCGTCACTATCTGCTCGCAGTCCTTCGAGGCATTACGGCAGTCCCAAGCGACCGCGCAAACGGACGTTTGCCTTGGGCGTTTTACCTCGGGAACTCACCTTTTCGATCGGGCGCGCGGTAACGGCAAGATAGCCGCGCTTAAATGAGCTATGCCCCTTTGCGGCCCCCGCATACGCCCCATAATACGCCCGCGTCAGACCCAAACCGAGCCCGCAAAGCAAGCAGCGCATCACCTTATGCGCGCGGCACACATCGTGTCAGATCGCCGCAAAAACTCGAAGTTTGAGTTATCTGAAACACGCTATATAGCCGTGAATTTTCAGCCATAGAAACGCCGACGGTCAGACGCTTAAGCCCGAAATTCAGGCGCAAATATAACCTGCGCGTCCTATAAACGCCCATGCAAAATAAAATAACTATCAGTATAATATAAGTATATAATCAGTATAACTAATTATGAACAACATAAAGGCTACTTTCGCCGATACACGCGGCCACGCGCGGCGCGGAAGCCAAAGACCGCCCCCCGCCCATCGGACCACGAGCCACGCCGACATGCTGCGCAAGCAGGATCCGGCGTCAGACACGTCAGACAGCCTCCCCATTCATACGGCATTCCATACGCTCCGAAAACGTCCGCAACGTCAGCCTTCCGATGACGGCCGGGCGCATTTGGCACGGACCATCCGACAACGCATGCTTTGCCCGATATGTTTTGTCAAAAACCCCGCGCTGAAACACCGCGTTTTCGCACGTCGCACAAAAAAACGGCCTTAGCCGCCACGACCCGCCGAGCGCATGAAAAGGCACTCGAAAAGCCTTTTACAGCCGTTTTACGAAAATAAAACCACTCATATCGGCTGACCTCAGAAAAAACGCGGTATAATCAATCAGTATAATGCGCAAAACACAGTAGTGTCGAGTGTTTACTCATTCGGCCTAAAAATCGCCTTATAAGCGCATTTTTGCCGCCGATCGCAAAAACAGGCGTAGAAAACCTTTTACACGGCCGTTTCAGGCGGCTCTGCGCCCGTTTTATGCCCCCCCCTGCGGACTTGCCCCATCCAAGCAAAAAAACGCCTCCAAGCGCCTTTCAAAGCCCTTGTAAAGCGCGCAAGAATAATTCTCGGCGGCGAACAAACGGTGCGCGGCGATCATATTTTCGGACGGTATTTTTGCGCAAGCGTTAGGCGCATCGGGCAAAAAACAGCTCAATGCCCATAAGAAAGGATGACGCCGCAAGCCGTAAAAAGCCGCAAGCCGCCAAGAATCGAGAGGATCTTACCCGCAAAAAGCTTCAGCTCATCGCCGAATTTTAAGGTAAATAACAGCGAAAAAGCCCCGCGAAAGCCAAATTTACGCCATTTCAACGCCTAAAAACGCCTAAAAACGCAAAATCATGCCTCGCGGCCATAAAAAAGGCCCCGGAGCCACCGATTTGTTGCCTAATACCCAGGCCATTCGGCTCGCGACCAAGATCGAGCCGATTTCGCGCCCGCGAGTACGCTTAGGATAGCAAACCAAGCAGAACGGCAAAAGGGACGATATAGGTCATCGCGGCAAAGTCTTACGCCGATCAGGCGCATTCCTCGGATATCGGGCTGCCGCCAAGGATCACGCCGCTAAAGGTACTCGTCTCCCCCGCTTTCGACTGCAGAGCGGATCGGATCTTTGAACATTTTTCGTTCGTCATTTGAGCGATATCGCATCGGTTATTCGGCTCGTGCCGCTCCTTCTCCGCCACGTTCTGCCGTCGGCGATGACGTCCGAAAAAGGCGCATAAAAGTACCGTCGGATCGCGCATGACGACTGCACAAAACGACATCGCGCGAGGTGAAATATTCAGTATAATATAAGTATATAATCAGTATAAGCATAAATGCGCCGCGCCATGCCCCTTCGGCGTCCGCGGCGCCCGATCGCGCGCTCGGCGCGTCCCGAAACGGCCGAAAACCCCACCGATTCCGTTAACGGCGCCGTTGGCGGACGCACACGAAAACAAGATCGACGCAATCAAATGCCTTGAAAAACGATCCGTAAAATTGTGTTTTCGATGCTTGAGATCCTGCCGTAAAGATCCGACGCGCACAGCTACTCCACGACCAAAAAAACGCGATCGAACACGATAATATACCCGCTTGTCCGCCGCTACGCTCCGTCATTTTTGCGCAAATTTCGCCAAAGCCCCCCTCTTGCTGCCGTTTCGCAATTTGCCAGCAAAAAAACGCAAAAGCCCACGTTCTAAGGCCGTTGAAATAGGCCAAAACAGCGGCAAGACCGCGTTTGCCACGCGTCAAACGATCAAATTTCGGTCTCGATCACGGTCGCGCGACGCGCTAAAAGGGCACTAAAAAGCCAAAAACGCAGAGCAGACAACAAAAGCCGGGATACCTAAAGGGGCGCGCCGATCGTGTCGCACCGCCAAAACGAGCTATTTTCGCTTGAAACTTGCGCCTCAAAGCCGCTTTCCGCTTACGCAAGCTCATGCGTCAAGCCAAGAAAAAAAGGCGTATATACGCGCCTTTTTCGTAACGTCTTAAGAAAGAGCAAAAAGCGCAAATATGTTTGCTCAAATACTTGCCGCGGACCGTCCGAGCACGCAAAAGTTCATGACGCCGGCCGCCGCGCTATCAGTATAACATAAGTATATAATCAGTATAACGCAAAACCACTAAATGCTCGCAACGTCGCTGCAAAGCCCGCATGACGGCTTGCGCAAGTCCTCGCGCGGGCGCTCTTTCATGCGCACAAAATCCTTTTCGAGCGGTATATTCGCACCCGTCACGACCCCGGTCCTTGCCTTTTCTTGCACCAAGCGCGCACGCCGAGGCAAAGGTCCTGACCCGTCAAACGCCACCGGATCAACTTTAAAATCTGCGCAAAAGCCTTGTCCGATTTCCCTTATTCTACGCAAATTTGTGGCAAAAGTAAGGGATTCTTACCCGTAAAATGCCTCGAAATAACCTTAAATGTTACGTAAACCTTACGCGGTTTCCTCTTTATGCCATAAAATACACTGCCGAAGCGAGGGCTAGTACCCGCTAAATGCCACGCAAAAACCTTAAAAACCTTGCGCAATCTCCTTTATTCTGCGCAAAATCGTGGCAAAAGTAAGGGATTCTTACCCGTAAAATGCCTCAAAAAAACCTTAAATGCAGCGTAAAAAACCTTGCGTTATACTTTCATATGCGCCTAAATGCGTCAGAAATACGCGATCTCATAGGAAACGCCGCCGCAAACTTCGCGTTTAATTGATTTATAACCATGATTACGTGCAAAAACGTCAGCGCGACCATGATCGACTCGTGTTTTAGCATCCGATCAGACCATTTATTGGCTTTTATCGCGCGCTTAAAGCATACAAATTCGGGCAAAAAGGCGTCTTGCGCCCGCCAAAACGCCGCTTTTACGCCACGAAAAAGCATACGCTCTACCATCATCCGGTACGATATAGTATTTCGAACTACACTTCAAAAAAACAACACGCAAAAAACAAAAAATAACATGCTCGGAAACGCTCAAAAACAGGGGCAAATCGGGAAAAATCGGCCGTCTACCCCTTTCAGATGTCCGTTTTTCCACTCGAATACCGGTTCGGAAACGCTCGAAACAGGGGCAAATCGGAAAAAATCGGCCGCCTACACCCTTCGGATGTCCGTTTTTCCACTCGACTCCCGGCTCGGGAACGCTCAAAAACAGGGGCAAATCGGAAAAAATCGGCCGTCTATACCCTTCGGATGTCCGTTTTTCCACTCGAATCCCGGTTCGGAAATGCTCGGAGCAGGAGCAAACCCAAAAAACCGGTCCCTTCCCTTTCCGGATGTCGTTTTTCCCACTAAAATCCCGGATTATCGGGTAAACAATAATTATGTAAACATAACAGAATATGTAAAATTACGGTATTTTTTATAAATTATCCGGGCAAAAAACGGTAAATTTCGCAACTCGCCGACCGATCGGCACCGCATCGGCAAAAAGTTTAATGACATCACACAGCCAAAACCGCGCACGGCCGCCATATGGTTCGGAAATAGTCAACGCGGACCGCCGTTTTGCGTGCAATTGTACAAAATAAGCCGATATATAGCAAAAACGAGTGATATATTAAATATTAAAACATAACTAAATTTAAAATTTTTGTAAAATTTGTATAATTTATCGACGTATTTTATCATATTTTGCCGCTTCTCCATGTTTTTTGCAAAAATATTTTGCGCCGCGTCTTGCTATCCCGACGGATCTGTTATAGATACGTTTTCATAACCAAATATTATATATTATAAATTTTAACAAATTTTTGCGCTTCCGTCACTACTACCCAAATTTTTCTAAATTTTCTCAGAATTTATATCCTGGTTTTAATAATTTGGCATATGTCCCGTTTATATTCAATTTTAGTTATGTTTGTATAACGTATTGTCGTTTTGTGCTTTTTGTTTGTAGGATATCCAAATTATATCTATATGCTAAAATAAGTTTTGCAATAAAATTTGATATGGACATTTATTTACACAGCATGGACGGACATTTATTGCGCATCGGATCGCGAGCAAGCATCACAACAAAGTTACGCACATGTTATCCACAAGTTGTCCACAATAAATGTGTATATCTTTAAAAGGTAGCTCAAGCCGCCTGCAAGTGCATACCAATTCGACACAAAAGTAAATATAATTCCAAAATATGATCGTTCATGCAGCTTGAACGCAGACAAAATAAGCGGTATCCGCCTTGAGTTTTACGCGGATCACGGAAACGCGAGCAATGATCGGCCGGGCGCATGCGCGGTACGGGAAATTTGCCATAACCTTTAGGTCAAGTAATGAGGACAAAGGCACTTTGGCAGGGCCGGCGCACGCACTCAAAGCAAAATTAAAAAAGGAAAACGCGGTTGCAAAATCAAAAAACGACGAGCGACCGGACAAAACCCAATAAATACAATTTTTAATATGAATTTGTCAGTATAAATCGCGAGTTTTTATCTGAAATACAGTATTATATACGCTCATAAAGGCATTAAGATCGAACATAGACGCCAAACATACCTTAAAAAGCGCAGGTAAACAGAGTATTATCGGCGCAGATGCGCTTGGACGAAATAAGTATTTATATTTAAAACAAATATAACATTGTCACCTCATCAAATGTCTGAAATTTGATTTCCTAATGCATGTTCCGGCCGCTTATTTCAAGCCAAGCGCAAAGCGATGACATATGCTCTGCTCGATAAAAAACAGATATGAAAATCAAGTTATATATGCGGTGACGGACCGACGTCGAAACACGGCAAACAACGTATAGCCGGCCAAATAAAGACGTTTGACTGCCGATCCTTCCATCGATACACGCATATTAAGCAATGTACAAGCGCAAACCGGCATACATAATTATTATACTTGTTTTATACTTATATTATACTGACTAAAGCTAAATTATACTGATTGTAACAAAAGCCTACAAATTCAGTATATTATAAGTATAATTAATTTTGATCATAACTATGCGTTAAGAAAAATCAGATGTTGGCCGAATGACAACAAGGTGAGGCTTTGCAGCCGAAACGGCTTAAAACCTGGTTTTCTGCGTACGCAGTCATTTCGTTCAAACCGTGCGCAAACATCGGCGCGGTCAAGTTACAAACCCGATAAACGACCGTTTTTTTAATAGCGTAAAATATGTCTTCTTTTAGGCATTTGCAGACGGGCGACTTTCGACGCGTTTATAGATAAATACGCCTCGCGTCTAAGCTCGTTTCTAAATTACTTGCGTCTCATACGGCGCGCGGTCACGGCAAACAGAATCTTGGCTCTAAGCTCATCTCTAAATTACGTGCATCTCATACGTCCGCTTAACCGGCAAAATTCAGACGCGTGCGATCGTTATTTGTCTGTGCCAAAAACATTTGCTAAACTTTTTCTGTACTCTACTTATATCTTGGCGTAGTATGTTTTTTCATGCTTAATATTGCACTCAAAGATGCCCGAGAAAAACGCATGGATCAAATTTGATTTTTTAAAAACGGCAATTTAGGCGTCCTTACTATTATGGCAATAAATGTCCTAAATCATCGATAAAAGACATGACAAACGGAAATATTTCATAAAGCGCGGCTGTTTATAAGATATATCGGACTTATATGTCGCGTTATTTTATAAAATCAAGTTGTTTTTTGCATGAAACTTAGTGATCACCGCCATTTTATAGTTATTGTTCCGCGTAAAAGCGCGTAAATGACCGGCTTTTTATCGGATCGAATCGCATGAACGGACACGCCACAGCAAAACGGCGCAACGATGAACGGATCCTTAAGGAAACGAATCATCCACAATTCGGAGCAATAAAAACGGCAATTAGCACATAATGGAATTTTATTGACTATTTTGCCGACATACGACCCTTTTTGATCTTTTGCCGCCGATCATCGGTTTTTTCCGCTTCGGTAAGCTTTGGTCGTCTTTTGATATGGGGGTTAAGGCTCGGATAAATGCGCCGAGGCTGCCGGATCAATATTCACATCGACATTTCATATTCGTGTTGGACAGAGGAGCCGGGGCGAACTCGCAAAACGCAAAAACGTATAAAGACCTATGCGACCGACGGCGCAGGACTTCTTTCAAGGGCAAAACATTACGACAGGTGCTTGCATCGGCAAAAGGTCGAGCTTTCCCAAGAAATGCGACGAGAGAAAACAAACACGCGCCGCAGCAAACTTACATTGGAAAACGCGCACATCAAAGAGAAGAAGGGGCGAAAAAACGAACAACAAAGATGTGGGTACTTCATGCATGACGTCGATTAAGCGCATATCATGATAAAAAAGTGCGCGGTCGTCTGGCGATCACGCACAGGGAAGGAATAAATGGCGCTCATGCAACGAAAGGCTAGCGTATACATAGCGAAAACCGATCAAGAGCATAAACATCGAGCAACGAACACATGACGGAATTTACGCCAAAAAGCAGGTGTCGATCGAAAAACTTAAAGCACGAACCTAAAAAAACAGACGCACGATAGGAAAGCTAACACCGAAACACAGATTAAAAGGGGAAAAACCGTTTCACACCTGAATTTACGCTAAAGCCAGCGTAAATAAAATAACCAAGCACATACATCGGAAAACAGGCACGCACCGAAATGCAAGTTATTACCAAGCGAGGGTCACTCAAAAAATAAAGCGCGTAAAAAAGATTGCTTGCCGAAACTCACACTATAAGGGGCAAATGCCGATCATAAAACCAAACTTACACAACGGATAACGAACACTCACCATAAAACGTGTGATCACTAGGTGAGAGCCGATCAAAGGGGAAAGGCAGCCCCCAAAACAAACATACATACCGGCGAGCAGGTGCGCGCCGCGGAATAAGCTCCACTCTGAAAGCTCCAATATAAGCCTCGATCTTATCTTTATAAGACTAAGACGGCCGGAGAACAGGCGCGCCCAAAAGTAAGCGATCACCGAACGTGACCACCATAAATCGACCCCGGAATCAAGCGCGCACATCGGAAAGCAGGCGCGCCGCGGAATAAGCCACCCTCTGAAAACTTTGAGCATAAGGCAAAAGTAAGCCGAAGAGCAGGCGCGCATAGAGGCTATCCACGCCTCTGACTAAAGTCGAGCAAAAGGGGGAAAGCACACAAAAAACCGGATCGCACCGACGCGCACATAAAAGAGCCGGTGCTGATCGGAAAACAGTCGCACGTACCAGAAAACGACCACATGCGGAAAGGTAAGTGAGCGACTAACGAGAGCTGATCATAAGGAAAAAACACGCCTGAGAATAGGCGCGCACCGGAAGGCTGGCGCTCTTCGAGAGTATGGCATTTACCGTGGAGGGCATTCACAAAAGGCGATATCCTGCCGAACAAGCGCCGATCAAAAAGCGAAAGCTCGCCGTAGGACGAGCACCGGGCCGGTAGACAAAAAACAGATTAAAGACACAAAAACACTGCGAGCTCGCCTCCGAGGGGCGAAAAGCAAACTAATATTTTAATTAAAATATCGTGCGTATCGACCGGCAATCGACGGCACGATAACGCTTCGGCGCGCGCATGAAAATACCCGACAGGGCTTATTCAAACGATAAGGCGGAAAATCGTTGTAACGGACGACGTTCTGTGATATAATATAGGCGTAGAGTGGAAAAAAACGCGGGGAGGACATAAGACCGCGCAATAAAACGAGAAAAGCGAAACGTGCCCGTTCGATCTTGCCCCAAAAGATAACGACCGTAGCCGAATGTATTGCAAGCTCTTTTACGACGACCAACGAAACATTACGAGTACTTTTCGTTGCAAGTGAGCAGATAATCACGATCAAAACACGGTGTGTCACGATATCGTCACATGCTCGCCACAATGTAAAAACGGCATTATCATTTCGTCACAGATTATACAAAATGCAAGCGAAACGATCACTATATCGACATCATTTTGTTATGATTCGTTCGATATGACGGGCACGGACGCGCGACGGCAAACGGCGGGCGGAGCAAAACGCCGATAAAACTCTGTTCTCTGAGTCCGATCAAACGCAACGGGCGAATGTCAAACTGAATTTTACGGACAAGCGGCCACCGGTAAACGACAACATTTGCAGACGTTCCTTGGAAAGCGGGCGGCGGATATGAACGGTCGTTGGCTGACAAACGATAACGCATGACTAAAAAGAATATTCGGACGGCGTTACGTTAGTCAAATAACGGATAAAACGATAAATTCAACCACATCAAACGTATTAACAAAACGCGACGCGGTTGACGCACGGAGCAAAACAGATAACGGTCTGCCATCCGCGGCAACGCGGTGACGAACCGACGACAAACCAAACAATGTCTTTGACGGGTGACAAAATATTCGTACGACCATTCTTTCGGGGAACGATACGTTCAAGCAAGTATGCGAATACATCCGATCGAAGCTAACGCATACAACAAAACGCGATCGTTTACGCGGACGACCTGCGGATAACGGGCGGCGATATGTTTATGATCGGCAATGCAAATAAATCATAACATCGGCGAATCGCCCGAGAAAAGCGGATGATGATATATGAACAATCGTAAACTGATAAACGATCAAGCGAAACCGTAATGATCATCTGACGGCGAATTTCTTCGGGCATATATCCGACAAAAAAATAAAATACATTACATTCATCGGATAACGGATCGCGGCGACATCGCGACCGACATGCTTCAAAGCAGACAAGAAACTGTTTTTCTACGGCGGCATGGTGACGGATAAGAAATGACCCGGCAGACGTCGATACATACGTATTACGAAATATTTGAGCAATTATCCGATAAAAAAAGCATATTCAACGAATCTCGATCACACCGACGGACGACCCGCGGCGCGGGTGGGCGATACGAACAACGCACTGATTTATGATCGACAACATCGGCGGATCGCCCACAAATCGCAGCGACCGACTATATTCCCGAAGCGGGCGACCAACTGTATTCTACGGGCAAACGATTCGGGAAAAACGACAAAAACACAGGACGACCTGCGAATAACGGGCGGCGATATGTTTATGATCGGCAACGCGAATAAACGACAAAATTTGCGGTTCCCCAAAGAAAAGCGGATGATGATCTAAAAAACTGGCGTCAACGGATAAACGATCAAGCGAAACCGTAATGATCATCTGACGGCGAATTTCTTCGGGCATATATCCGACAAAAAAATAAAATACATTACATTCATCGGATAACGGATCGCGGCGACATAGCGACCGACTGTGTTTTTACGGACGAGCGGTTACGGACAAACTATATAAAAACATCGTATGTCCCGGGGGCGGGGAGCGCGGACACGGGGCGGGGAGACGGCATAAAATGAAAGTAAGCGAGATGAAGTACGAGCGCACGGACATAGACAAGGCGTGCGAGAAGATGGCCGCGGCGGCGGAGCGTATGGCGAAGGCGGCGAGCGGCAGGGAGATGGCGGCGATACGCGAGGAGTACATCGCCGAGGCGCGGCACATACAGACGATGTCGTCGTTGTGCTATATACGATTCACGCTGAACACCGCGGACGAGTTCTATCTTGCGGAAAAGAACTATTACGACGAGAACATGCCCCGACTGTCCGCGGCGAGCGTCGCGCTGTACAGGGCGTTCCTGAACAACCCGCACGTATCCGAGGCGCTGGAGCTGATGAAACCCAACGTCGCCAAGGTGTACGAGCTGGCGTTGCGCATAATGGACGACAAGATCGTGCCCGACGCGGTGGAAGAGGCGGGGCTGGTCACGGAATACGACAAGCTGATGAGCGAGATGACCTTCCGTTTCAAGGGCAGGAACATGCCGTTGTCCGTGCTTCGCAAGTACTTCGACGACGCCGACCGAGAGGTGCGTCGGGCGTCCATGGAGACGGCGGGCAGGAAGTTCGCCAAGAACGCGGCGCGGCTGGACGGACTGTGGGACAGTCTGGTCAAGGTCCGCACGCGCATGGCCAAGAAGATGGGGTTCGCGTCGTACGCCGAGATGGGCGACTGTCAGATGGGCAGGTATTCCTACGGCCGCGCGGAGATCAAGGCGTTCCGCGAAAGCATCAAAAAGGACGTCGTACCCGTCGTGGCGGCGCGGCGCAAGGAAGTGGCCGCGCGGCTGGGGCTGGGCGACATACGCTTATACGACAACGAGATCTGTTTTTCCAACGGCAATCCCGCGCCGGTGACGGATGCCAAAGGCATGTTCGCGGCGGCTAAAGCGATGTACCACGACATGGGCGAGGCCACGGGCGAATTCATCGACATGATGCTGGCGGCGGACGCGTTCGACGTGTTCGCGCGCAAAGGCAAGTGGGGCGGGGGATACTGCACGTCCATAGACGACTACGGCCAGCCCTTCATACTCGCCAATTTCAACGGTTCGAGCGGGGACGTGGACGTTCTCACGCACGAGGCGGGGCACGCGCTGGCGTTCTACGAGATGTTCAGGAACAAACGCGATTACGAGCTTAACCTCGGCACGATGTCGGTGGCGGAGATACACTCCATGGCGATGGAGTTCCTCGCGTGGCCGTACATGGACGCGTTCTTCGGCGACCGCGCGGACGACTACCGTTACATGCACCTGCTGTCATCCATGACCTTCCTGCCGTACGGCACCATGGTCGACGAGTTCCAGGAAGCGTGCTACGACGCGCCCGACATGACCCCCGCGGAGCGCAACGCGCTGTGGCTGAAGCTCGAGGGCGATTACAGACCGTACATGACGACGGAAGGCATACCGTACTTCGAAAAAGGCACGCGCTGGCAGTACCAGATGCACATATACGAAAACCCCATGTATTACATCGATTACTGCCTGTCGCAGTCGGTCGCGCACCAATTCCTCGCGCTGTCCGCGCGCGATCGCAAGGCCGCTTTCGACAAATACGTCGCGCTGGTATCGCAGGCGGGAGAACTGCCCTTCGGCGAGCTGGTGGAGAGCGTGGGGCTCAAAGACCCCCTCAAGGCGGGCGTGCTCGCGGAGAGCACCCGCGCCGTGAACGACCTGCTCGACGGCACGATCGGGTGACGCGCCCGCGGCAAACGCCCGCAAGAGTATCAAAAAACGCGATACGTATCGCAAAAAACGCGACATTTGCGGCAGTACGGCCACGAGCGCGCGTTAAAATAGATTAAACGAAACGAACGCGCGGCCACGCCCGCGCAGCCCGCCGCGCCGAAAGCGGCGGGCATATAAGGGAGAAGAGCATGGAAATAGTATTCATAGTGGTTTTCGCGCTGTCATTCATCGTCGTCATAGTGTCGTCCATCGTGCAACTGATACGAAGTATCACGCGATCCAAACACCGCGACGCACCGCCGCCTCAACCGCGTACATACCGATATCGCCGTCACGACATCGACCCCTTCGATCATACCCCGCCGCCCGACCCCTTCGAGGACTTTGCGAGCACCACCGCGCCGCCCGCCTCGCCCGTCCGTCCCTCCAACTGCCCGCACTGCGGCGGCGCGCTGGAAGAGGATTCCAAATTCTGCCCCTACTGCGGACATAAGTTGTAATGTTGCGCACCGCTAACGCTGCCCTGCCGCCGAATAAAAACGCCCGCGTTTTTAT
>ERZ1106922.157-NODE-157-length-31861-cov-10.393133_pt1 | contig 31861 bp, 19 predicted proteins | sample MGYA00403656_ERZ1106922 | MGnify/ENA primary metagenome ERZ1106922 (study PRJEB35170, sample SAMEA104062453) | human gut metagenome | biome: human gut; feature: human-associated habitat; material: faeces | place: Denmark | collected 2012-10-12 ... | reverse complement strand
TTTCATGCGAAAATACCCCCTTAGACGTGACTACAATAATTATATCACCCCCCCCCCACTTCATAGTAACAGACGTTCGCATTTATGGTAATTTTGTTCATTTTTCGCCCCGTTTGTGCGCGTTATGGTAATTTTATTCGCGCTCGGAACACGCAAAAAGCCGCCTCGAGCGAAAGCTCCGCCGCGTGCCGCGGTAAACATCTCCGCCCGCAAGCGCCCCGCGCGGCATGTAGCCGCAAAACAAGAAATACGACATTTGCTTCCGTCCGTATCTCTGCACGCGAGCGCCCCGCGGGCGCGTGATATATTAAGAATCCATTAAGAATGGTACAATATCCGCAAACGCTATTGACAATGCGGGCGTTTTATAATATAATGTTTACATACTGGATGTCGGTCGTCGGGCAAAGCGCCGCAGAAGCGCTCTCACGGCGACGGCACAGAGGACAGATCCTTTAAGGAGAGAAAATATGGGAATACTCAAACTTATCGAATGGACGGATGATACCCGCAACACCATCGTGCACAAGATCGATCTTTCCAAGACCGACGATACGATAAACAAAGGGTCCAAACTCACCGTCAGGGAGGGGCAGGCAGCCGTATTCTGCAACAAGGGCAAGATGGCGGACGTGTTCCTGCCCGGCTTCTACACGCTGAGCACGGACAACGTTCCGCTGCTCACCAAGCTCATGAGCTGGAAGTACGGCTTCGAGCGCCCGTTCAAGTCGGACATCTATTTCGTCAACACGCGGCAGTTCACCGATCAGAAGTGGGGCACGATGAACCCCATCATCGTGCGCGACGCCGACTACGGTGCCGTGAGGATACGCGCGTTCGGGACTTACGCGTTCCGCATAAGCGATCCTTACATCTTCCTCACCGAGATATCCGGCACGATCAGCTCTTTCCGCACGCAGGACATCACCGAATGGCTCAAGAGCATAGTCGTCACCCGCATTTCCGACGTCATCGGCGAGTGCAAGATCCCCGTCCTCGATATGGCGAGCAACCTCGTCGAGATGGGCGAGATGGTAAAGACGCAGCTCGCGCCCACTTTCGAAAAGATGGGCATGGAGCTTTCGGGCTTCAATTTCGTCAACTTCTCGCTGCCCGAGGCGCTGGAAAAGGCGCTGGACGAGAGCACTTCTCTCGGCATACTCGGCAAGAACATGAACGTATACATGCAGAAGGCGCAGGCGGACGCGCTCATAAACGCGTCCAAGAACCCCGGAGCGGGCTCCGTGATGGGCGCAGGCATGGGCGCGGGCATGGGTCTCGGCATGGGCGCGGCGATGGGCAGCATGTTCGGCAATATGGCGAACATGGGCGCGCAGCAGAACGCGGGCGCTTCTCAGGGCGGCGGCACCTGCCCCAAGTGCGGCGCGAACGTGCGCGCGGGCGCGAAGTTCTGCCCCGAATGCGGCTCCAAGCTGGGCACCGAAACTTGCCCCAAGTGCGGCGCGCAGGTCAAGGCGGGCGCGAAGTTCTGCCCCGAGTGCGGCTCCAAGCTGGGCGCGGCGGCGTGCCCGAAGTGCGGCGCGCAGATCAAAGCGGGCGCGAAGTTCTGCCCCGAATGCGGTGAGAAACTGGGATGAGCGAAACGTATAACGACGCGGGCAGCGTTGCGGATAAAGAATACGACGTCCTCTCGGGGCGCGAAGAAGAGATCAAGGTAGACGCACACGTCTCCAAGTGCCCCAACTGCGGCGCGAACCTCATGTACTCGCCGACGACGAAAAAGCTGCACTGCGATTTCTGCGGCAGCGATGTGGATATAGACCTGACGTCGTTCGCCGAGGAGATCCCCTTTTCGGAGCTGACGAAGGTCTCGCACGACTGGAAAGACGAAACGCGCGTATTCTCCTGCAAAAACTGCGGGGCGCGCACCATAGTTTCCAAAACGGAGATCGCTCCGGTCTGCCCCTACTGCGGCACTCCGGGCGTGCTGGACGAGAACGATCTCGTGGGGCTCAAGCCCAACGCCGTTCTCCCCTTCCTGATAGACGTACCCACCGCGATCGCGCGGTTCAAGGCGTGGGTGAAACGCAAGTTCTTCGCTCCGGGCAAGTTCAAAAAGAGCGCGAAGCCCGAACAGATCAAAGGCAACTACTTCCCCGCCTTCACGTTCGATTCGGATACGTTCTCGTCATACACGGGTCGGCTGGGCAAGTACTACTATGTGACGGTGCGCCGTAACGGCAAGACGTACAGAGAGCGCCGTACACGCTGGTTCAACGTGCAGGGAACGTATTCGCTCTTCTTCAACGACGTGCTCGTGTACGCCAACCGCAGCAGGGACGAAAAATCCATGCGCAAGCTGCTCCCCTTCGATACGGACAACGCGCAGAAGTACAACGAGGACTTCATCTACGGCTTCGGCGCGACGCAGTACGACAGGGACGGCACCGAATGCTGGGGCGAGGCCCAGAGCCGCATGCGCGGCATGCTGCAGAAAGCCATACTCGCACAGTACACATACGACGTCGTGGCATCGTTCGACCTGCGCACCGCGTTCGGCAAGACTACATACAAATACATGCTGCTGCCCGTGTACATCGGTCACAGCAAGTACCGCAAGAAGCTGTATAACTTCTTCGTGAACGGTCAGAACGGACATGTAGCCGGTAAAGTGCCCGTGTCCCCCGTCAAGGTGTCGCTCGTCGTACTGCTCGGCTTGGCGGCGCTCGCGGGGCTGGGCGTACTGGCGTACTTCCTGTTCATAAAATAAGGAGGAATTACCAATGGGAGCTCTTATCGGAGTGGTGATAGCGCTGGGCGTTATCTGCATCGGGCTGATAATCGCGCTTGCGGTCGTATCGATCAAACTGCGCGAAGCGACCAGACGCACGTCTTCGGCAGACGACATCCGTATAGTGGACGGCGTGCGCTACACCAAGTACGGCACGGAAGAGAAAGCGGACGGCTCCCCCGTCGTCTCGCATCTCGAAAACGACATAGTTCTCGAACGCGGCAGAACGTATACCGTCGGCAAGGATAAGAAGATCATCCCCGGCAAGTACGCGGTGCTGTCGGCGAGCGAGAAACAGGCGGCGTTCAATCTCCGCATAGACGGGCTGGTCCGCGAAGTGCGCCACGGCGACGACATCGTTCTCGGCGAAGGCGACACGATATGCGCGGTATCCCACCCGGTGATACTCAGATAACGGATAAGGAGAAAATATCATGAGCAAAAAACTGCTTTTCAAAGTACTCGTTGCATTGTGCTTCGTCGCCGTAGCCGTCGTATGGCTGCTCTCGGCGCTGAACGTGATCGAGGTGAACATGTCGTGGCTGATCGCGATATTCGCGTTCGCTCTCGCCGCGCTGTTCATAATCTACGGATTCGCTTCAAAAACGGTGGGCGTTGCCAAAAAGCTGTACATCGTTTTCGGCGGGGCGCTCGCCGTAGCCGGAGTGTTCGCGCTCATAGGCTCGTTCATGGATAAGGAAAACGTGGCGCGCCTCGTGCTGCCCATCATCGCCATCGCGGTGACCGTCGTCGTGCTGCTCTGCATACTCGCGGTCGGCGGCAAGAAGTGGGACCAGGCGGACAACGAGAACGTCGGCTACAAGGACTACCGCACCCGCAAACGCGAAGAGGAAGAACGCAAAAGACAGGAAAACGAACAAGACAAATTATAACATTGCGCATGCAAAGCATGTGCTTCGGTCAGACGAAAGTCCTATCGTCTTTTCGGGCGTTCGGCACCGCGGCTGACCGAGCTAATGCGGCAAATGTCGATCGGTTGCCGTCCGTGAGAACCGCATTTCCGAGCCGCCATGGGGTCACCCTATGGCGGCCGCTTGTTGCTTAGCCCGCTTCGGAAAATGCGTCCCTATCCGCGAAAATCCGATGAACTTTCTGCGAATCCTACAATTAGAAGCTCCGCCACTATCCCGCAAAAAGAAGGCGCGCACGGCGATGCTTTCACTGTACGCACACGGATAGGGAGAAGAAACGACCGTAGCACGATTTGAAATCATAAATAAGGCTTTTGAAAAAGCCCCTTTTTCCCTGCACTTCTTTCCCCAAAAACTTGAAACAAGAACCCGATCACGCTTATCATACATGCATAAATACAAAAGCCGCATGTGTTTATCGCGCATGCGGCTTTCATATTCATCGCGGATCGCGCTTATACGGCAGATCCTCTCTTTTTGTTCTTGTACTTATCGGGATGTTTTTTCTCATCCAACGTGCGCAGCACGATCCAGACGATGCCCCCTGCTACCGCCGCGTATATCAGCACGTTGGCGAGTATGAGCACTATCTCCCACGGCGCAAGTTTCGTGCTCACTATGGAGCCGGGTGCGATACCCTGCATGCCGTTGCTGTGCGCTATCGCGTAAAGTACGTTTTTGGACGCGTTGCGCAGACGGTTGACTGCCGTAGCCGATTCGATATCCAGCCAAGGATCGCCCGTCCTGTCCACCGTCGTCGCAAGTATGGAATCTCCGCCGGCGGCTATCATGGCGTCTTTATCCATATAATAGTAGCTGCCGCCCGCCTTCTGCGTATTGCGGAAGTCCGTCATGACCTGCCCGCGGAAGCCCCATTCGTTGCGGAGTATCTGCGTGAGCAGCCCGTAAGACGCACCCGCCCATTCGGATCCTATGCGGTTGAACGAGCTCATGACCGTTATGCACGCGCTCATGGTACGCTGTCCCCATCCGCCGTTGCTGTCGTTGATGTAATTTATCGTCATCTTTGCCTCTTTGACGGCGATCTCGAACGGTCTGAGGTACAGTTCGCGGATAGTCTGTTCGTCCGCCCATGTGCATACGCCGTTGTTCATGGCGTAAAGATACCCCTGACGGAAGCTTTCCTGATCGTTGAGCGCGAAATGCTTGACATAGCCGAGAAGGCCTTTTGCCGAAGCGCCCTCCATCATCGCGGCGCACATTTTACCGGAGATCACGGGATCCTCGGAATAGTATTCGAAGTTTCTGCCGCCGAACGGACTGCGATGGAGATTGAGCCCGGGAGCATACCATCCGGACACTCCCCACTGCGATCCCTCTTCGCCTATGGCGTCGCCCATGCTTTTCGCAAGATCGACGTTCCAGGTGCAGGCGATGACGTTAAGGCAGGGATACGCATTGAGAAGCTCGGAATCCGCTCCGCCCACGCCCGACCAATATGCGTACTGCAAGCACTGAGGACTGTCCGCCGCATATGTGGGACGGGCGTTGACCGAAGATATCTCCTCGGTACCGTACCCGAATTCCACGAGTTTGAGCATATCGTCCACCGAAAGCTGGTCGAGCAATTCTTCCCATACGGGGTCTTCGTAATCCAATCCGCGCATGTCTATCAGACTGAGTCCGTTATCGGCGCCCGTCACAGGCATATTCGCGGCGGGATCCTCTTTCACTTCATACCGCTGCAAAGCCGCTATAAGATCCGCAGAAGCCACTCTGTCCTCATCCGTCACCGCGTCGGGCATGCGCGCGAATTTGTCGGCACGGGATAAAACGGTCATTTTATCCATTTCAGCATCTATAAGAGCATCGTCGAAGACGTTGACCGCCGCGGTATAATCGGCGTCTACCGCTTTGTGCTCTTCCTGCGCCTCGCGCTCGGTGCGGCGCGCTCCGTCATGTTCGGCGTTGTATATCTTACGCTCCGCATTCGTCCACGAAACGGTCTGCTTCTCTCCTTCGTACTCAAGGACAGTATGGCTGTCCGAACGAAGAGAGAATACGTACTCGCCGTCATCGAGGACATAACACTTATTGGTTTCGTGATCGTAAGACGTCAGGTCATCCTTCGTGAAACGGAGCGTCACGGTAGTATCGTCGCCCGGTTCGATAAGGCCCGTCTTTGCGAACGCCACGAGGGATACCGTCGACTTTTCGATACCGTATTCTTCGTGATAAGGCGGCGTCAGATACAGTTGTACGACATCCTTGCCCGCATATTTGTTGCCGGTGTTCTTCACTTCCACCGTAACGGACATTTCGTCGCCGTCCAGCGAAGAGCCTACTATACGCTGCGAGAACGTCGTGTAAGACAGGCCGTAGCCGAACGGATACGTGACCGCTTCGTCGTAATCGAACCCGCTCTGCCCTATATCGTGCGCGGTCTCGTAATAACGGTAACCGACGTATACTCCTTCTTCATACTGTACCATCGCCCCGCCTTTGTACGGCGTATTGGTCTCGTTGATATTAGTGTACATGTGACTGAGTTTCGTTATGTCGCGCATGTACGGATAATAATAATGATCGGGATCGGCAAAATTGCAGAACGTGGGGTCTTTCGTGAAATCCGCTGCCCAGATATCCGCAGTCTTTCCGGAAGGAGTCGTTTTGCCGGAAAGGATATTGCCGAGAGACCTGAAGCCGATCTCTCCGGGTCCGCCTACCCAAAGTATAGCGTCTACCCTGTCATCGTTTTCCAGATCGTCCACCTGCATGATATTGAGCGAATTAAGGACTACTATCACCTTTTCGAAGCCTGCCGCGGTAACGCTGTCCAGAAGCTGCTCCTCGTCGTCCGTGAGCTGAAGATAATGTTTGTCCTCGTTAAATCCGAAATTGCGGCTGCCGTCTCTATTCGCAAACGTGCTTGCGCCCATGGTAGTCGGCACGTCGCCGTTCTCGCCCGCCTGCCTCGAAAGATATACGAGAGCCACGTCCGAATATTCGGCGGCGGCATTCGCGATATCGCTCGTCATCGACATCTCGATCACATCCCAGTCGGCATAACCAAAATCGTTCATCGGTCTGCCCGCGCACGATATATCGCTGTACTTGCCCATGATGGCGTCCATCATGCCTGTGATACCTTGATAAGTGGAGCTTTCCGCCCATTCCGTATATTCGGAAACAAGCTCGCCGTTCACCGTGAAACCCGCTTCTTCCAGACCTTTCTGCGGCGTTATGTAACCTTCGGGATCCAGCTTATTCGAACCCGTACCGCCGTATATCGGATAGCTGAACGACCATCCGAACGCGCTCACCTTTTTCTCACGCTCTTTCGACTGATCGAGCGGAAGCGCGTTGCCCGCGTTTTTCAGGAGCACAGTGCCCTCGTCCTGCAGCTGCCCGCTCACTTTTGCGGCATTCTCCGAGGCTTTTTCTTTGGATCCGGAATTTTTACCGTAATAATCGGTATTCCAATCCTACGTGCCTTCCGCCGGCGTTATAACGGTCTCGCCCGCACCGAACCAGAAGTTCATGACTTTGGAAAAACTGTGCATGGCTATCGTGACGCCGAGTATAAGAGCAAACAGCACGACTATGATCGGGATCATGATCGCGCGAAAAACTCTGTTGCTCATTTTCTTTTTTCCTTCCGACATTTCTATTTTTCTCCTTTCGATATTTTTGACCCGCCAGTCGAGCAGGTCTCTTTGATTATACGATAAAGAGAAAACGTTTTCAATACGGTCGGGATTCTCGGTATACAATGCGTATACCGTCGGCTTTACGGCATATGCTCATACGGGACGATCGGTAATTTCCGCGGGACGATCGGTACCGGCGTTACGGAAGAAAATGATATTCAGATTGAATGTGTTATTTACTCTTTTGACGGTCATGATCCCGCCGTATTTCTGTACGATGTTCCTTATGCTGATAAGACCGAAGCCGTGGAATTCTTTATCCTTTTTCGTGGTGCGAGGCAGATCGCCGTTCATCTCCAAAGGTTTATCGAGATAATTTTCCACATGCACGCTCACCATCTCGCCCACCCGTTTGACGGATATCCCTATATTGCGTTTTTCTTCGTCGACGTCTTTTACGGCCTCTATGGCGTTATCCAATGCGTTCCCGAACAACGAATATATGTCGGCGTCGCGCATGAAATCCAACTGCGCTCCGTCGATCACACAGGTAAGCGATATATGATTGCTCTCGCAAAAAAGGCTTTTTTCGGTCAGGATCGTATCGACCGCTTCGTTACCCGTTTTGACCACCGACTGATATATCTGCAACGCCTGCTCGATATCGCTCATTTCGCGCTCGTCGAACCTGCCTCCGCTGCGCATGAGCGCGCGTATATGATATTTCAGATCGTGGCTCTTGATATTGATCATGTCTATGCTCTGTTTCGTCAGCTCGTACTGCCTCTGCTGCTCGCGCATGAGACGCTTCGTTTCCGCAAGCTCGGTCTTGACTTCCTTGTGATCGAGCCTCGTGAATTGAAGTATGAGCGCGACGATACAAACGAGCATATCGTAAAAACGCATCAGCCAGCGCGACAATCCGTCGACCGCATCGTTATACACGGTCACGAGATTGAACACGATATCCACGAGCACGACGATCCACGCCGACACGATAAGGTGCGTACGCCCGATTCGCAGATCCTCGTTCGGGCGTATCCTGTCGCCGCACACGTAATAACATATCCAATATACGACGAAATACGATACGGTATATACGAGCAGGGATATGAATATCTCAATGCCGCCGCCTACCGGACTGCCCGACGAATACGGATCTACCGAAAATGGCATATCCAGCAAGCCAACGACTATGTCGCCCGCTGCGCTCGAAACGGTATACGCCATGTGCTGCACCGTATACGCGACTATGCCGCAAAACACGATATTCCACCAATTTTCGTCGAAGCAGAACTTTACGACGCACTGCATGCAAGCGAACAAAAACAGGAACATGAACGACGTCCACGCCGCGTCGAAAGCCACAACGGGCATTGCGAACGCCGTAAGGAGCAGTACCGATATGCCGGAAACGGCGCGAAGCAGAAACTTATCACGCCGTCTGAATTTGTATACGAACATTGATTCGCTTACTATGAGTTCGAACGTAAAAAGTATCTTATACCAATAAAGGACGGAGACGAAATACATATTTCACGCCCTCCGTCCCCAATAGTCCGTCAGCTTCTCCAAAAAATGCCTGCGCTTTGCCCTGCTTATATGGAGCACATCGCCGCCGACATTGACTTCGTCTCCGTTCACTTCCCTGACAAAGCGCAGATTTACGAGATAGCACACGTTACACCGCACGAAATCGTCTCCCGAAAAGATACTTTCCGCATCCTTCATCGAACCTCTCATTTTATAATCCCCGCCCGTCGTGTGATATACCACGCTGTTCCGCATGACTTCGATATAGCGTATGTCAGCGGCATACACGATCTTCAAAGAACCTTCCGTATGTATCACCGCATGCGCGCCCGTCTTACTCCGGACGGCTTCGACCGCCTTATCCATTTTCATTAAAAACGAATCGTAAACGATGGGTTTTACGATGAAATCCAGCGCATTGACTTCATACCCGCGCACCGCAAAATTCACCATATTCGTTACGAATATGAGTGTGACGTTTTTATCTATTTCCCTCAGCTTTTTGGCTGCCGCCATCCCGTTCAGCTTCGGCAGTACGATATCCATAAAAATTATATCGTATACCGCGCCGTAATTATCCAGCAACGAGACGGCGTCAGGGAAATATACTATGTTGAATTCTTCCCCCGTTTCTTTCCCGTATCTTTCGAGACAAGCCGCAAGCGCGTCTCTGTCCGCAACTTCATCCTCTACGATAACAACGCTTATCATATATCGTTTTCCCCGTTATAAAAGTATAAGGACACTTCCTCATGTAAAATAGGATATCATATCTCGCCCGAGCTGTCAAGACATAACTTATAAACTTTGCCGCAACAACGTTTATCCCCCCGCCCCGCAATGATAAATGGCGCGGAGCGGCTCCGCGCCATTGACAAAACGACGGAGCTTTTCGCTCCGTCGTTTTTTGCTTAATCGTTTGTTTTATTCTCAGAAGTCGATATCCTTGTCGTAGTAAACGGCAAGCAGCAGCTTCTTCATCTCTTCCTGCGAAGGCTGGCGGGGGTTGGAACCCGTGCAGGCGTCGCTTATCGCGAGAGCCGCGACGTTATCGAGCTTATCGAGGAACTCTTTCTCGTCGATGATGCTCTTGTCCGCGATCACGCCGCCCTCGCCGTAGTTCTTTATCGCGAGAGGGATGTTGAGCTCTTTATTCATGTTGCGCAGTTCGGCGATGAGGGCGTCGACGAGCTCCGTCGTCGTCTTGCCTTTAAGACCGATGAAGCGCGCGATCTCGGCATAGCGCTCGGCTGCCTCGGCGTTGGCGGAGTTGTACTTGATGACCTTGGGAAGGTACATCGCGTTCGCAGCGCCGTGGATGATGTGGCCGCCGCTGAAAGCCGCGCCCGTCTTGTGCGCCATAGAGTGGACGATACCGAGCAGCGCGTTGGAGAACGCCATGCCCGCAAGGCACTGAGCGTCGTGCATCGTCGCGCGGGCTTCCTTGTCGCCGTCGTAGGACTTTTTGAGGTTGAGGTGGATCAGCTTGATCGCATGCAGCGCGAGCGGATCGGTATAGTTGCAATGGAGCGTGGACACATAAGCCTCGATGGCGTGCGTCATCGCGTCCATACCCGTATGAGCGGTGAGCTTCGCGGGCATCGTCTCGGCAAGGTCGGGATCGACGATCGCGACATCGGGCGTGATGTTGAAGTCCGCGAGCGGGTACTTGATGCCCTTGGAGTAGTCGGTGATGACGGAGAACGCCGTCACTTCGGTAGCCGTACCCGACGTGGAAGGAATGGCGCAGAACTTCGCCTTCGTACGCAGCGTAGGGAACGAGAATGGCTGGATGATCGCCTCGAAAGTCGTATCGGGGTACTCGTAGAATACCCACATGGCTTTAGCCGCGTCGATAGGCGAGCCGCCGCCCATGGATATGATCCAGTCGGGCTCGAATTCGCGCATGGCAGCCGCGCCCTTCATGACGGTCTCTACCGAAGGATCGGGTTCGACGTTCTCGAACAGTCTGACTTCCATGCCGGCTTCTTTGAGGTAACCGACCGCTTTGTCGACGAAGCCGAATCTCTTCATGCTGCCGCCGCCGAGTACGAGTATGGCTTTCTTGCCCTTGAGGTTCTTGAGCTCCGCAAGAGAGCCTTTTCCGTGATACAGATCACGAGGTAATGTGAAACGTCCCATAATTGTCTCCCATGGATTTAGTATTTTCCGAAGGGCTTCCCCGCCCTTCCGAACGGTTATATTGTAATACAGCCGAAAGAAATTGTCAAACAATTTCAAGCCGCCCGCGCCTTATGCGCGGGCGGCAAACGTAAGCCTCCGGTCTTCCGTCAGACGCGGAAGTTCTCGTATTTTTTGAGCAGCGCTTCGGGGATAGACGGAGGTATCCTGCGGAAAGCCTCTTCGAACATATCGCGCGTCAGCGGTATGGGAACGGAAGAGCCCGCCGACATAAGGCGCTCGAGAGCAAGGCGGGAAGCCTCCTCTATTATCCCGCAGAGATCCGCCGCCGAATAATACGCGCGTTCCGCCCCGGGAACGAAACCGACGGGCTCGGTCATCTGCAATATGTCCTCCACGCCGACGCCGCCGAGTTCTATGCCCTCCAGCTTGCCCGCGATGATCGCACGCTTGGCTTCGACGTCGGGGGGCGGTACGTGAACGAGGTGCGAAAAGCGCTTGTAACGCAGGTACGCGGGGTCAATGACGTCGGGACGGTTGGTCGCGGCGATGATGATGCGCTTGGAGCCGTCCACACCGAAGCCGTTGAGCCGCTGGAGAAGCTCTGTGGTCACCGCGGCTTTGTAGTCCTTGGTGTCGCTGCTCCTGCGGCTGAATATGGATTCGCACTCGTCCACGAAGAGTATGGCTCCGTCCGGGCAGGCGTCCAGCTCGCCGAATATCTGGCGCACCGCGGCTTCGCTCTCACCTACATAGGACTTGAATATATCCGCCGGGGTGACGACAAAAAGGGGCAGATCCATGGCGTTTGCCACCGCCTCGGCGAACATCGTTTTGCCCGTGCCCGGAGCGCCGTACATGAGCATGCCGAGCCCGCCTTCCAGCTTATAATGCTTTACGATATCCGGGTGCTCCGCCATGTACATAAAGCTCTTTACGAGCTTCTTTACGCCTTCGAGACCTTTGACGTCGTCGAACGTAGTGTCGGGCACGCGGCTCTTCATGACCGAGCCGTAGCTCGCGGCCACGTCGCTGAGCTGCCTGAAATATTCGGCGTACGCCTTGCTCTTGGCTGCGTCCGTATGCCGCTCGGAAAGAGCGCGCGCCGTCTGCGCCGCCATGCCGTACTCGGTGCGCAGCTTCTGCTTATCCTCGAGGGAGAGGTCGCGCTTGTCCCGCCTGCCGCCCAGCACTTTGCGTATCGCGTTCGTGTGTTCGGCGAACTGCTTTTCCAGCTCTTCCAGCGAAGCCGTTTCGCGCTCGGAGCCTTTTTTACCCATTGCCGCCATGATCCCTCCGTTATTTTATAAGGTCGCTGATATCGGGAACGCCGTCCGTCGTGGTGCCGCCGGGAGCGGACGTCGGCGCGGGAGGAACGTCGGACGCGGGCGTCTCGCCGCCGCTTTTTGAGGCTATTATCGCGGCTACCATGCGCGCAGCCGCTCCGCCTTCGGAAAAGCGCACCGCGGTCTTCCCCTTCGCCGCGAGCTTGGCGTTCTTCTTCGCGCGCTTGGCTTTGAGCCTGTCGCGGCGCTCGCGCATCTCCGCCGCCGCTCTGCCGAGGGCGTCCGTCATGTTCTCCGCCATGCGCTGCTGCGCGAGTATGGAGTCGTACATCGCGATCATGCGCTCGCGGTTGTTGCGTATCGCCTTGTTGACGCGCCTCCTGTCGCGCAGCCTTTGGAAAAAGCCGTACTTCTTCCCCGTCGTGGAGCGCAGAGCCTCGCTGTTGAACTGCATGACGTCGTCCACCATATGTATGGCTTCGGCTATCGTCGCCATTACCGAGCTCGTGGCGGAGAACAGCTTCATGCTCTCGTTGATCTCGATGAGCATGTCGAGGAACTCCATCATCATCTCGGTGCGGAAGTCGTCGTAGCCGTACTGAGTGGCGAACTCCGCCGCCTGTTCGGCTATGCGCGTGCAGGAGGCGTTCAGCCTGTCCAGCTGCTCCTTCATCTCGCGCGTCTGCCGCTCGCCGTCCAGCTTACGGCGATGTTCTTCTATGGCGCTCTCCACCGAAGAAGTGGTGTTCACGCCCGTTCTGCTGCCGCTGATCTCGTCCATTATCCTACTCCTTTTGTCATATATCCGTGCCGAGAGCCGTTCTCACCGCCTCGGCGAGGGCGCGGCGTTCCGCGTCCGCATTGTCCGTCCAGTCGTGCGCGCTCACCGCGTGCAGCGTCCAGCCGCGGCGGCGGAGCATATCGGGATACCGCGCCGCGCCGTCGTAATACTCGTAACCGAGAGCCGCCTGGTCGCGTTCGCACCATACGCCGAGAGCCGCGCGGCTCATGTCCGACGACAGCACCGCGACGGGCACGCGCACAGAGCCGTCCGTCACGCCGTAATCGTACACTATGCGCTCTTCCGCTATACCGAGGCTCTTTATGAATTCGCCCACGCTGCGCACGAAGCCCGCTCCGGGGTCGTTCCCCACGAAACCGTCGCGCCCGCCCGCGGCGAAACGCTCCGCCATGCGCAGGTATTCGCCTATATACGCGACGCTGCTCTCCGTAAGCTCCGCGCCGCGCACCGAATGCACTACGGTCACCGAATACTTCGCCCGCGTGACCGCGACGTTGAACACGCATTCGCCGAGGTCCCCGCGGTTGAGCGTGCCGAAGCTCTTCCACAGCGTGCCGTTCTCCCGCCTGCCGTAAGTGAGGGAAAGGATGAGGTCGTCCGTCTCCTGCCCCTGCACCGTGCGTATCGTTTTGAAGAACATGAGCTTTTCGGGCACGTCGCGGAAATTCGCGAGAGCCTTTTCCTTCTTCTTTTTCAGTTCGCCGTCGCTCTCGACCAGCTCCGTGATGTATTTTATCTGCGGCGTACCGAACGCCACCACGCCGAATGAGCGCGAGAGAACGCCCGTCTTTTCGTCGTAATACATCTCGAAATGCTTTCTTATGCAGCGCACCACGGCGACAGCCTCTTCGATGTTCACGCCGTCGTCGCACACGCCGTTATCTACATACACGTCGGTAAAGCCCAGCCTGTCGCGCTCGGTGGGCACCGCCGCGGGGAAGGTGCGCATGAACGGATAGAACCTGTGCCGCGAGAACGCGATGAGCGATTCCGTTTTGCTGCGGTAATGGCACACGAGCTCGCACACGCGGAACGCCTCGTTCGCGAGCGCGACCGAAAGCGCGGACGCGTCCGCCGTAAGTTCGTCGTCCTCCCACGACGACGCGCCCGGCGCCGCGCGGAAATCGCGTATGGGCGGCATCTGCCACTCGTCGCCCACGAGGACGACGCTGCGGCAGCGCAGCAGCACGGGGATGAGAGCCGCAGGCTCGAGCTGGCTGGCTTCGTCCACGATCGCCGTATCGAAATAGAAATACTCGTCTCCCCTGAGCAATAAGCTGACCGTGGACGGCGAAAGTATGAAACAGCGTTTGAGCGCGAGCACCGCTTTCGCGTGGTCTTTGAGCAGTTTGCGCAGCGTGCGCGCCCCGCCCTTCGCCGAGCCGAGGAACGCAAGCTCCTTGGCGTCGGGGTCTATGGAGGACATGCAGCTCGCGCGGATGAGAGATACGTCCGCCTCGGACACTTCCCTCTCCCCGTCGAGGAAGCGGGAAAGAGCGTCCTCCGCCGCGGCTCCCATGCCGTTGCGCATACCGCCCAGACTCTCCGCCCTGCCTTTTACCGCCGCGGAGAAGAATGAATGCTCGAACTCGGCGGCGAGATCGTCCGAACGCCTCTCGCCGCGCGCGAACGGCGCGAAAAACTTCGCCATCTGCCGCCGCGCGCACAGCCTGCCGAAACGCACCGCCGCGTCGCACACGCTCCTGTCGTTCCACTGCTTTACGAGGACGCGCAGCGCGGCTGCGGGCGCGCCCGACGACAGCGCGTTACGGAAATACTTTTCCCCGAAGTCCGCCGCCGCCTTCGCGACGGATGCGCACAGTTCTTTCGCCTCTTCCGCCCCATCCGAACCGCAGAGGAGCGCGACGGCTTCGGCGGTACTTTCGTCCGCGCCCGAGAGCGCTGCCGCCGCGGACGCCGCCGCGAGCGGATCGCCGTTCAGCCCCGCTTCTTCCGCCTCGCGGCAGAGAGAGGCGTATCTCATGCCCGTTTCGAACCTGTCCGCCAGCTCGCGCAGCGTCAGTGACCCGTCCGCTCCCGCGACGGCGCAATCGCGCACCGCGCCGAGCAGACCGGGGAGCGCGGCGAGCAGTTCGCCCGGCTCGCGCTTCACTTTGTGAGCCATCACGCTCACGCACTTTTCCTGTTCCTCGGTAAGGCGGCGGCGCATGATGGAAGCGAGCCTCTCGCGCAGCGCCGCGGCGGCGCGCATCTGTCCGTCCGCTTCCGAAAATTCCTTCACCGCGAGCGCGAGAGCACGCAGCGGAGCCTTTACTATGCACAGCTTCTGCAGCTCCTTCACCGCGCGTTTGGCGGCGAAGTCGAACGCACCCGGCTTATCCCTGTCGGCGCTCTCGTACCTGACGAGCGCGCTTCGGGAGGAGAGCACGAGCTTTATATCCTCGTCCGTCATGTCGGCGCGGCGTCTGAGCACCGCCCCCGCATTGTAATAATGCACGTTTGCCGAAGCGACGAGATCGTCCGTCTCGTCCAGCACGCCTTCGATATTGGAGAGCAGCGCGCGCCCGATAACGCCGTTCGCGCCGTCGAATATCTCAGCGTTGCGGGATATGCTCTCCAGCTCGGCTATCGTCAGCCCTTCGCTCGCCTTTTCCGCTTCGCGCAGTCGGGCGAGAGCGTCTTCCATGCCGTCGAAAGCCGCAAAAGGCATATCGGGCACGCCCGTACATGCGTCCAGAGCCGCGCCGAGGCGTTTTACCGTCCCTGCGGGCAGCGAAGCGAGGCGGCGGGCGTCGTCTTCCCCCGCGCATGCGGCGAGCACGGCATGCAGCCCTTCCGCCGTGAGCTTTTCGGCTCCGGGATACGCGGCGAGAGCGGCAAGCAGTTTCCCCGCCTTCTCCGCTATATCGCCGAGAGCGGCGCGAGCGCCTTCGGTATCCGTTTTCTCGTCCGCGCCCATCCACGGGCTGTAAGAGGCGGGCGCGCCGTCCGAGAGCGCGGCGAGCAGCCGTTCGCCCTCTTCCGCCGCGGCGTACATGCTTTCGTAAGTCTCCGCGTCCGTCGCCGCCGCCTCTTCGGGAGAGACGAACGGTACGGGCTCCGTCGCCAGGCGGCAGGAGACGTTTATCGCGTCGTAATAACTCAGCCCCGCGACGGAACCGGGCGCGAACATGATCCTGCGGTAATTCTCTATGATATCCGAGGCTTCGCCCATCGCGGACATGCCGCGACGGCGTTTGCCGTACACCTCTTCGCCGGGCGCGCGGTAAGCGCGGCGGTCTGAAACGAGTTTTTTGAGGTCTTTCGCGACGGCCTCGGGGCGGATGTTCGCCGCCTGTTCTTCGGTCTCGCTCTCGAGCAGCAGCGCGAAAGCGCGCAGCGGCTCGGGCAGTTTGGCGTATACCTCGCCGAGAGCGGACAGTTTTTTGGAAGCGAGCAGCACGCGTTTGCCCTTGCCCATGAGCGCGGACACGATGCCCGCTATCGTCTGCGTTTTACCGCTTCCCGGAGGTCCTTTGATGACGAGCGATTCGCCCGCGGCGATACGCCCTATGATCTCCGCCTGCACGCTGTCGCGCTCGAGGGGAAGGCGCAGGTCGCGGTCGGGGACGCGCTCGGGCGGATAGCCGTCCGAACGGAAGAACACACGGCGGACCTTTTCGTCCGTTTCCAGCATCTCGCGGCGGGCGCGTATATCGCGGTACATGCACACGTCGCCGTGATCGTAGCATGACAGAGCCGCGACGTCGGGCAGGAAACGGAAGAGCGAATCCTCCGAACCGCGGCACTCGTCGGCATATTTTTTCACGGCGGCGAAGTACGCGGGGTCGAGTGCGTTTATATCCACGGGGTCGTCCGCGTCCGCGAGCGACGCGGGCAGCGGGAAGCCGTCCGCGACCGCGTCGTAACGCATATCCCGCAGCTTCGCGAGCAGGCAGGGATTGACGTACACGTCGTCGTCGGGAAATTCCAGCGAGACAGGGCTGTTCGCTCCGCCGCGCACGAGCAGCGCGGGAAATATGATGAGAGGCGTGCGGATATCGCGGCTGCCGCTCCCCGAAGGCACCCGCCATTCGAGCGCGCCCAGACCGAGGAAGAGCGGGTTGCCGCCCTTGAAAGCGATCTCGCGGTACACCCGCTCGGCGAGCGACGACAGCGCGCCGCCGTCGCGCAGACCGTAGCCGTCCGCCCAATCGAGAGAGTTCACTCCCCTGCCTATCATCTCCTCTCTGCCGGGAGCGCTGCCGCGCAGCAGAGTATTGCCCGGCTTGCCGAAGCGGGCTTTGATGAGCGCGAGCATATACGCCGCGATGCTCTCCCCTTCCTTGGAGAGATAGAACGTGTCGCGGCCGGTGCCGAGATCGAGCAGACGGTTTCCCGAAACGTCGTCGATGTGCAGCAGATCGGTAAGGCTGTCGTCAAGCAAACTCATGATATTATCTCCGTTATTGCAGGTCTATCGTATTCCAGCAGTCGTCGCCGCGCTTTATGCACTCGGCGGAGAAAGCGCGGGCGTCGCCCTCCACTATCTCTACCTTATACCCCTTGGAAGAGGTATCCGAATAATAATTCGCGAAATTGTACTGCCATTCGTTAAGGCGCGCTTCGGGCACGCCCAGCTCCGTCCAGTGCCAGCGCCGCCAGCCCGTGGACAGCGCCTCGTGCTGGAACGCGTGGTAGCTCTCGTGTATAACGACATCCTGAGAGTACCGATACTCGCGCAGCGCGCTCGCGAGATATTTTATCACGCGCCCGCCGTTGCAGCACAGTCCGCCCACGCCTTTGCCGAGATCCTCTTCCACGCTGACTTCGGGTATGTAGCTTATGCCGAGAGCTCGGTATACGAGACGTGTGGCTTCTTCCATGCGCTCGTCGCGCGTTTCTTCGTCCAGCGCCTTCCATGCGCTCTCATCCGCGCCGCCGAGCAGGCAGTACCGCGTGAGCGCCCCCACGCGCTCGAACACCGTGAGGTCGCGCGTCATGATCCTGCGGATGTTCGCGGGATCGGCCACTCTGATATCGTCGTAATCGAAGGCGGGCTTGCTCTCGTCCGCGCCCTTGCGGTAAGACGAGAAGTCGCCCCACTCGGGATCCACGAGCCGCCCCGGGTTGCCCGTGCGGGATATGTATTCCAGCACGTCCGCGGCATTGTCGCGCGAAGCAGCCCCCGCCGCCGCCTTCCAGTCCCGCCCCGCGGCGAACGCCGTTATCGCGGCGTTCAGCCCGGTATAGCCCGCGAAGAGCATGAGCTTCTTTATCTCGTCCTTATCCTCCTGCCCCGCCATGCCGCGCTCTTCCAGCTCGCCCATAACGTCGCGGAAGAAGGGCAGCGCGAGGTCCAGCCGCCCGAGAGAGGAAGCGGATACGCCGCAGGACACCGCCTCTTTGTAAAGCGCGCCCGAGTCGTCTGCGATATATATCTTGCGCCCCGAGAGCGCGAACTTCGCCGCCGCGGAAAAGAGTTCTTCCCTGCCGCCCGGCATGTGCGACGCGCCGACGACGAGAGCGTCCCTGCCGTCCGACGCGAGAGCGGCAAACAGTTTTTCCGCCGTTCCTTCGGGGTACGCCGCGAGAGCGGTGGCGGAGACGAGCGCGAATTCGCGCTTCTCCCTGTCCGCGACCGCGCGCACATACAGTTTCGCCTCTTCGGTGAGAGGAGTACAGAGCACGATGGCTCCCGTCATCCCCCTTTCGTTGCGTTCGGGATCGGGGAAACAGTCGTAAGCCGCGTTACCGAGAGGGGGAGCGAGCTCGGCTATGAGCGCGTCCGCGCTCTCCTTTTCGGCGCGTTTGTCCGCCGCGCGGCACTCTCTCGCCGCGTTTTCGAGCAGCGACGCCGCCGTCGCTCTGACGTCTATGAACGCCGCTCCGCCGAGAGGGGGCGCGATGTCAGAAACGCGCAGGCGCGCGGCTTCGTTCTCCGCGCTCTCCGCCGCTTCTCCCAGCCCGCTGCCCGAAACGAGCGCGTCCGCCGCCGCGGCAAGTATGTCCCCCGCGGGCGCGAGAGCGTCCGCCGCCGCGAGAGTGCGCGCAAAGTCCGCGCGCGTGCCCGGAAACTTCTCCGCAAGAACGGGCATACAGCGCTCTATATAACGGACGAGCACGTTGCGCTCGCGCTCGGACAGCGTCGTGAAATACCCGAACGCGTACTTTTTGAGCGTCAGCCGATAGGCGTAGGCGCGGGCGTACGCTTCGTTCTCCTTATCTATCGCGGGGGGCGCGGGGAGAGAACGCAGCAGCTCTATCCCCTTTTCCGTCTCGCTCACGCTCGTCGACGTAAGGTATATGCGCTTGGCTTCTTTTATCGTTTCGCGGATATTCAATCTTTACAGATCCTCTTTGTTGAGTTCGCCCGTTTCGCCCGTAAGGTCGATACGGTCCGTGCCCTCCGTTCCCCGATCGGGAGCGTTCGGGAGCTTTTTGAGACGAGCCGCCATGCGTTCGCGCGCGGACTGCGGCGACTGTTTTTCGCCCAGCATCTCGCGGCGTTCGCGCATGAGCTCATGCATGCGGCGGTTGCGCTCGTCGGTGACTTCGCGGTAACCGACGATGAGTTTCGTCATCTCGCTGCGGGAGGCAGCTTCGGCTGCGATGACCGTGCTTATGTCGTCCAGCAGCTTCCTGCCCGAAGCGGCGTCCACATGCCCCATAAGGAATGCGTTCACCCGACCGAAGTCTATCTGTTCGGCGATGACGTACAGCATCGCGGGGTCGTCCTCGTAACTCGCGAGGGTGTTTTCGAGGTCGCGGCACACCGACAGCGTGTCGTTCTCGAAGCCCATGCGCATATCCGCCTGAGCGAGCTCGTTGTCTATCCCCGATATACGGTTTTCGAGAGCGGACGAGCGCATATCCGCGGTCATGTCGTCCAGCTTGCCGTTCTGCCACTCGCGGGCGATCTCGTCCAGCTCGGCGCTGCACTCGCCCCTTTCCTTGACAAGGGCGGCGCGGCGCTCGGCTATGTCTTCCACGCGCGCGATCTTGCGTTTGAGCTCCGCGCGCAGCCCGCCGAGCATCTCTTTCGACTTGCCGCTGCCCGCTATTTTGAACATCTCGTCGCGCGGAGCGACGGGAACGTCCTCCGGCTTCACCCTGTCCCCCTTCACGATTACGGAATGCCACGCCTCGGCGGCGACGAGAGCTTCGTCGAGGAAGCCGAGAGCGGTGCTGTCGAACAGCCTTACCGCCGCGCTGTTGCGCCAATAGCCGAGAAACTCCATGATGCGGGAGGCGTGTCTGAGCGCGCCTTCGGACGTGTGATTGGGCGAGGTACGCACGAGCTCGCGCAGCTTTTCCAGCTTTTCGCGGCTCTCGGCGGCGAACGTCTTTACCCGCTCGTCGTCCGCCGAACCGCTCGCTATGACGTCCAGCCCGTCGAACGACGAGGTGATGAATCCGAGGACGGGACGGCGAAGATCGACGTTATCCCCCTTCGTGGGCTTCATGCGGGCGACGGCTTCGTCCTTTTTGGTGCGCAGACGGGTTATCTTGGACGATATCCCCCGCCTATCCATATCCAGAGCCATATCGGCGAGCATGTCGATGACGTCCTTCATGCTGCCGTTGAAACCGTAGTTCACTCCGTGCTCTACGATACGGCTCATGTCCTCGACCAGCTCTTCGGAAAACCTCTGAGCCGCGTCGCTGTCGTAACCGCGGCGCACGAGATCGGCATACTCCGCGCTTATGCGGATGCCGCTGTTTACGAGCACTTCGTATATCTCTTTTGTCGTCATTGTCGCCTCCTATCCTTGGATCACGGCGTTTATCAGCCGCTCGGCGGCTCTCTTCTGTCCGCCCTTGTTATACATGGTTATATCGTCGTCGTAAAACACATAGCTCGAACGCCCGCCCTCTGCGGCAAGGGTCTTGAGCAGCCTGCCGTTATCCGCCTCGAGAGCGCTCATCACCGCGCCCGGACCGCGCGTGTCGTAAAAATACAGGTACGCCGTCCTGCCCGAATACATCGGAACGACGGAACGCACGAGCGCGCGGTTGGTGAGCATCTGCATGCGGTCGCGCGCGTCCACGCCGCCCCCTTCCGCTTCGGCATACACGCCGAGGCGGATACGCCGCCTGCCGAGCAGTTTGCCGAAGTCGTCGCCCGAAACGAGAGCCGCCAGCTCGTCGCCGCCGAGGCGGAACATCCCGAACAGCGGGGTGCGCCCCGAAGCGAAACAGGACGCGAGCACGAGCGAGGCTTCCTTCACCCTGTCGGGCTCCGCCGCCGTCGCCGCCCGCCTGACGGGGAAACGCACGCCGAGCAGGCGCTCCGCCTCCGCCTTGTTGCGGGCGAAATTGTACATCTCTATGGCGTCGAACTCATCGGGCGTGAGCGCGAGCATGCCGAGCAGCAGCTGCGCGGCTTCCAGCCGCAGTTCGTCGCGGTCGGGAGCGGTCACTCCGCGCTCCGTGGGGAACGCGCCGACGGAGCGGTCGAAGCATACCGACGCGTAATAGTTGTACGCCACGCGGCAGCGCGCCTCTTCGCTCCTGTTCGTTTCCACGAAATCCTTGTCGTAATAATATCCCAGCCTGACAGCCGCCCGCGGGTCGCCTTCCAGCGCCGCTTCCTTACACAGGTCGACGGCGTTGTCGAGCAGTCTCATGCTCTCTTTGCCGTACTTGTCGTCCGACGACAGCCACCTGAGGAAACATATCTCGGACTGACGGAACAGCGTGTCGCTCTTCGCCGAGATACGGAACCCGCCGCCCGAGGCGCCTATTATCTTTTTGCAGTACGGACAAGCCAGCCTGCCGTCGTACAGTTCGAGCGGACGGGTTATCGTCTTTCCGCATGCCGGATCGCTGCACTTCATGATATGCCTCCTTCGTCCTCGGCTTTTTCTATCGTGAGCACGGAATGATCGCCGTGAGTGTAGACGATAACGAGCTCGTAATTATCCGAAAGCAATTCGGCTTTAAGAACGATATCGTAACTGCCTTCTTCCGTCGCGCCCGCGGCTGAGCCGCCGAACGTCGCTTCGATAACTCCGGCAGCGGTATCCGTCTCCGCAAGCCCTTCGACGGTGTAATCGTTTTCGCCGAACGGGTAGGCTTCGCCGTCGTAAGTCTTATGCGCGTCGCCGACGGTCACCGTGAGCGTGCGCGGCTTTATCGTAAATGTCGCAGACAGTTCCGCCGATCCGCAGTCGTAATTGTCCCACACTCCGCCGGAGACGGCGACGGATATTGAATACTCGCCGACGTCCGTCTTATCCCCCGTGTATACGAGCGCACGGAGCAGGTCGCGTTCCTCTTCCGCCACGCAGCCGGCGATATCGATCACTTCGACGCGGTGCGCCCTGCCGTCGTAGACGAACTCGCGGTTTGTCTGCCATACGAGCTCGACGGGAGCGCGCTCTATCGTAAGGAACGCGTTGTCTCCCGAGGCGTACTTTACCGTCGTTATGTAGTTATCCCCCGCGTCCGCGGTCACGGTAAAGGCGTATTTTCCCGCGTCAGTAGCCGTAAATCCCGCGCCCGCGAACGTCAACTTGACGTTGTCGCCGCTCACCAGCCCGGAGTACGAAACGTTCTTACCGCCGAACTCGTAACGCTCGCCGTCGTAAATGTCGGAAACGTCACTCACGGTGACCGTGAGGGCGCGCTGCGAGATGACGTAATCCGCGCTCAGCCCGCCGCAGGAATAATTGTCCCACATGCCGCCGGGCAGGCGCGCGGTCATCGTATGCGTGCCCGCGTCCGTCGCGTAGCCGCTCAGAGAGAGCGCCGCGATAAGACCGTCCTCCTCGCCGCTCACGGCGTTGTTTACGTTCGCCACCTTTATGCCGTGGAGTTCGCCGTCGTATTCGAAGGACGCGTTTTCCCACTTGAGCGTAACGGGACGGGGCGCGATCGTATAATCGTAAGACGCGTTCGTCAGCTCGTAATCGTTTTCGTAAGCCTCGCCGAGGCGGGCGGTCGAGGTATAGCTGCCCGCGTCCGTCTTTATTCCCGCTATCGTGAACACGATGTTCGTATCCGATTCGTCGCCCACGCCGTAAGCGGCGGCATGGAGCGCTACCGAAGAGCCGTCGTATACGATATCGGTATCGTAGTCGGCTCCGCTCCACACCGCGGCGACCCGGCGCCTGGCTATATCGAAAGCGAGCTCGCCGTTGGTCACGCGGTATTTGAGCGCGGTATCGCCTTCGAGCACGATCTCCGCCGTATAATGCCCCGCTCCGCGCACCGCGGCGGACGTTTCTATGCGGTAGTCCGCGTCGTCGCCGCCCACGAGCCCGCCGGGTTGTGCGCTCACCGTGCGCTCGGCGCCGTTATACACGAGCCCGTCCGTCGTTCCGCCGTCCACCAGCCACGTCCACTCGACGTCGCGCGGGGTGACGGAAAGGGTCACCCTTGCCTCGGCTTCGCTCGTGAGCGAAGTCACATCGGGCGCGCTCGCAGTTACGGTAAGCGTATACGTGCCGCCGTTCCCGATAAGGGCGTTTGCGCCGCCGTACGAAGAAGTGCCGCTCACGGTCTCGCCGCCGAACTCCCAGTTCCACCCGAGCGTGAACCCGTCCGCGGGAGCCTCCGCTTCCGCTTCGAGCAGGAACGGCTCGTAATAGATCGCCGAAACGGTCCTGTCCGCGGAGATGACGGGCGCGTTGAGCGTCCAGCGCGGAGCGACCGTCGTTATATTGTCGAAATTATCGTCGTCCGCTTCCAGCCACAAGCCGAGACCGCCCGTGACGTTATCGCCCGAAGACGTGTTCCATTCTGCGGTGAACCCCTCGCGCGTGAGCGAAGAGAGGAGCGCGTCCGCCGAATCCGCCGTGACGTAGCGCACGTCCGTGCCCGCGTAAGACAGACCTTCGTACCCGTCGAACACGCTGTCGTTGTCCGCGCCGAAGGCTATGCGGTAGACCTTGTCGAAGCGCACGTATGCGTCCAGAACGTCGCCGCCGTCCCCTATCGCGCGCATGATATAGCCGCCGTTGTTTTCGGAGCACCAATGCAGGTCGCCCTCATCCGACGCGTCGGCATACGCCGCGTAAGCGAACTCGGGGTCGTCGGACGCATAGTCCGCGATGTCGAAATCCGCTATGTCCTTCCCCGTCCAGGTGGGGAGCACCTTGCCGTCGCAGAACGCGTAGCTCTCGGCGTCGTAATCGAATACGGCGTAAGCCTCCACGCCCTCGCCGTCGGGGATGAAGGCGTTTGCCACCGCGAAATCGCCGGACGCGAAGAAGCGCCCGCGGAAATCGTCTATCACGCTCTTGTCCGCGACGACGGTCACTCCGCCGCCGAAGAGCGTAAGTTCGTTAGTGCCCGTGAGCTCCGCCGAAGGATCGCAGCGCAGTTCGACGCGGCTCACGCCCTCGGCGTTGAACACCGAGCAGTCGAACGCGACCACCTTTTCGCCGTCCAGCTCGTCCGGGATGACGACGGTGTCGCCGCGCCCCGCGAGCACGCCCGTGACCTTCACGCCGCTCTCCGTTTTTTCGAACGTCAGCGTGCGCTCGTGTCCCTGACCGAAGAACCCCCCGCCCGCGACCGACCATACGTACAGCGCGAGCACGACCGCGAGCAGCGTTACCGTTATCGCGGAGACGGCGGTCATCGTGCCGCCGCCCAGCCTTGCCGCCTTAAAAGAGGCGGCGAGCGCCGAAAGCACGCTTGCCGCGTGCACGGCTATCCACAGCGCGAGCGCGAGCGTCGTCATCGTCATGCCCGCGGAAGTGCGGGCGTCCAGGAAGAACGCGGGCACCATGAGCACGGGCACGGCTATGCAGTACGCCGCGGTGCTTATCATCGAATAGCGGAAGCGGTAATTGCTCTTTGCCGCGAGGAAGATCGCGAAAGCGTCTGTCGCGGCGAGGATCGCGGGAAAGACATAGAACCACCCGCTCACGCCCGCGGCTATGAGCGCCGCGAGCGCCGCCGCGTCCGCGGCGATGCCGAGCGAGAGAGTGACGTACAGCGCCGTTTTGCTGCCGCCCGTGCGTTTTTCCGTAATGCCGTATTTTATCTTTTCGATATCCGTCATCGCCCCTCCCGTCAGTATGTGCGGCGCGGCTTGTCTATAAAGCCGTCGGCACGCACGCCCGTCTTATCCAGTGTGAACACATCGCCGCCCAAAACGAACAGCGTGATATCGTCGTCGTCGAAACAGTACTTCTTTTTGCCGAAGTACTTAAGCCGCGTGCGGTAGCCGAGCATGCCCGAGAAACGCCTGTAAAGCGCCTTCGCCTCACGCGAGCCCGCGTAAGCCTCGTCCAGCGCCTTGCGGCAGAACCCGCAAAGCCTGCTCATGCCCGCACCCGTGAGCGCTCCCGACGTGAACGTGCGCGAGCAGCAGGAACACGTCTGAGTGTCCTCTTTGGGCACGAGGGTCATCTCGTCGCGCGCGAAAGCGAGGTCGGGCGTGTACATCAGCTTGCCCTCGCCGGACACGAACACCACTTCGGGGTACGGGCAATCGCGGCAGACAAGCCGCTCCTTTTCCCCGCCGATGTTCTCCATCCGCCGCGTACATACCCTGCGGCGGCACTTGGGATTGCCGCACTTGTTCGGCATCAGGTGCTCGCCGAACGCGCTGTTCGCTCTTATGTACTCGATGTCCGCGTCCGAAAGCCCGAGGTCTTCCTCGCCGAGGTCGGGTTCGATGACCCGTCTCTCGCCCGTTTCCTTATCCGTGCAGTATATGCGCCCGCTCTCCATGAGGGTAACGCCGCACGGTACGCATGTGAGCGTCATCCTGCCGCCCGCGGACACTGTCGCCCGGAGCGCGGTCACGCCGCCGTTCAGCACGTCGTATACGCTGTCGGGCAGCTTGACGTGCGATATGCCGAGCACCCGCAGCCCCGTGCACACGAGGGAGCCGCGCTCGGAGGGTAGTTTTTTGACCAGCTCCGCCACCGCTTCGCGGTCGCGATCCCGCCCGAAGTACAGACAGTCGGCAAGCGTATGCCTGTCGTCGCGCAGAAGCGCGTCTATCGCCGAGAACACGTCGGCTATCGCGCCCGCGGCGTCCGAAGCGAAGTCCGCTCCGCGCTCGCCCGACGGAGCCGAGGATACGAAGTCCTCTATCTCACGCGCCTCGCCGCCGGATACGGGCACGAGCGCCCTTTCGCCCCGCCTGAAATACAGTTTCGCGAGCACGGGTACCGAGTCGCCCGCGCCGCTGCTGAGCTCCGCGCGCACGCCCAGCCCGTAAAAATCGCAGAGGTCGCCCCCCTTGCGCCTGCGCTCGCGCACTTCGGTATAACCGCCGAACGCGGGAAGGAGCAGCCTCACGAGAGAGGAGAGCGCGTCCGCCGTGCGGCGACGGGTCTCCTCGTCGGGGCCCGAAAGAGGCGCGCCACGGTCTGTGAGCGAATAATGCTCGTGGTAATAGCCGCTCACCGTTTCGATGAGGTCCTTCCACTTCGCCAGACCGTTGTCCCGCCTGTCGCCGCGCAGAGAGGCGAACCAGCTCGCGCCCTTTCCCCCTTCCATGCTCACGTTCGCGCCGCCGCCGCGCACGTCTATGCCCGCGGCGGAGTCCGAGTATTCGAACACCTCGCGCCCGTGCACTATGCGCCCGTTTTCCAGCCGCACTTCCTCGGGGGCGCACCCGCCTTCCACAAGGCGACGGATGCTGTCGAAAGCGTTTTTATATTCCTTTCCTATGACGACAGCCATCAGCCTTCCTCCTTATCCATACGAAGGATGTCGCGCACTTCCGCGCCCTTGGATACCTCGCGCTCGAGGTTGTAGCAGAAGCTCGAGCTGTCGCCGCGGAAATTCCACGCCGCGCGCAGATACGCCGCGAACGTGTGTGCGGTCACCTGGCGCAGTCTGCCGTGCCTGCCGCTCGCCGCGCATACGGGGCAGTCCGCCTCCCAGCGGTCGTTGAAGCGCAGCGCTCCCGGTTTGGGGAAGCATGTCGCGCTCTCGCACGTCGAGCAGCGGGAGAGCGCGTCCGCCCCCGTGTCTATCCTGCCGCAGCAGATGTCCGCATACTCGCAGGAATCGCATATCTTCATGAGCTCCGCATTGCTCACCGTGCCGCCCTTTTCGCGGTAACGCGCGAGCGCGGGGCAGTTCTTCCTCGCCCCCGAAGTGAACATGCGGCAGTGCGCTATCGCGCATATCTTGCGGCAGTAGACCGTGCGGTCGCCGAACTCGCCGCTGTTGCACATTATGCCGCCCGTGTTGTTCTGCGCCATGCAGAAGTAACCTTCCTGCGCCACCGACCGCGTGAACAGTCTGCCGCAGCTGTCGCACCTGAAATCCCACACGCTTATCTCGTCCATGCGCGTGCCCGCGGGCGACTCGGCGTTGCAGCACTCCTCCGTTTCGCGGCAGTAGAGATCGTCACGCTTTTTCTTCGCCTCGTAGTCCTCGAGGGAATACAGTCTGACGTTGCGGCACACGGGGCAGCGCACCGCGACCATGCGCTCGCTGTTGCTGCCCGAGATTATCGTGGCGTCGCCGCTGTTCGCGCCCAGCAGCCCTATGCCCGAGAAGTACATGAGCGCGTAGCCTTCCAGCTCGTTCATGTCCGCCAGCGAGTATATGCTGACGTCGCTGTCCTGCCCGAGACGGAATATGCGCCCTATGCGCTGATCCATCGCGAGAGGGTCGGGCGTGACCTGGAAGTTGAGTATGATGTTGCACGTCTGCAGGTTCGCGCCCTCGGTGAGCGAGGGATCGAGCACGACGAGTATCGCGTCGCTTTTCGCGGCGAACTTCTCCGTCGCCTCGCGGGCGTTGGCGCGCGAGCCCGTGAGCAGGCGGGAAGAGAATTTCCCGTCCTTTTTCAGCTCCTCGGCGAACCGCTCGCAGACGGACTTTTCCTTTTCGGTATCGTAATCGAAGAATACGAGCACGCGCTTATCCTTATGCGCGGAAAGTATCTTCTTCGCTTCCTTCATCTTATACGCGAAAGGATCGCTGCCGTACTTTACGGGAACGACCGCGGTCTCCTGAGCGGGATCGCTGTCCGCCAGACCCAGCCGTCCGAGATAATACGACGAAGAACCGCTCTTGGGGAATATCCCGCGGGGGAAGTCGTCCGTACCGTCGGCATAGAAGTACGGCATGAGCTTGCGCATGAACATCGCGTACGCCTGCTTGTAAGGCATACCGCCCGCGCGGGAATAATCCTCGAGGTACTCGTGCAGCTTCTTTTTTTTGCCGCCGTCCGTCACCGTTCCGCCCTCGGCGAGCGTAGAAAGATCCACGGTCACGGGCGTTGCGTTGTCGAGCGTCACCGTCACTTCGCCTATCGCCTTGTCCGTCGGCAGGAACAGCTCGTTATAGACGTACTTTTTGCGCCTGCCCGCGAGCGGGTTCTTCGCCTGGCGGATCATGATGGAGCGCAGTACGCCGTTGTGGTATGCGCTCGCCACGCGCTCGGTGACGTCGCGGCGGGTCTTGCCGCTGCCGTCGGACGCAAGAAAATCGTCCGCGAGAGCGGCTTTCTCCCCTTCCGTCTTTTTCTCGTAGTCGCTCTTATCCACGCCTATGCCGTCCAGGAAACGGGAAAAGGCGTCGCGGTAACGTGCGGTCACTTCGCGCAGCTTGACTTTTTTGATGAATTCCAGCACGGTGGACGCTCCGCGGCAGACGTCCTCGGTATAGTGCCGCTTTTCGCGGCGGTACAGCTCGGTGCGCTCGTAGTCCTCTTTTTCGTCGAAATCGGACGGCACTCCGCCCTTGCAGCGGATGAAATACCACAGTCTGTACATATTGGCGAGGTTGCCCGTATGCGGCGTGGCGGTGAGCAACAGGCAGTAAGTCATGCCCGCGGCTTTTTTGGTCTCCATGAGACTGCTCAGCATCTTCATCGCGCGGGCGTACCTGCCGCCCTCGGCGCAGAGGTGATGAGCTTCGTCCACGACGATGACGTCGAAGAGATATTTGGTCGCGTTTTCCGGCCATGCGGCGAAGTCGTCCGTGCGCACGATCATGGGCTGCACGGGACGGTAGAAGGAGCCCGCACGCTCGCACATCGGCTTTTCCGCGTCGGGATCCGCGCCCACGGGCATGAGAACGTCCTTTCCCATGCCGAACTGCTCTTCCATGACGTTCACCCAGGTGTCGTACACCTGCCCCGGAACGACGAGCAGCAGCGAATTGACCTTGCCGCGCACAGCGAGCTCGCTGAGCACGACGCCCGCTTCGTATGTCTTTCCGCTGCCCACGACGTCCGCGAGCAAGCCGAAACCGCGCAGCTCGCGTAAAAATGCGAGAGCCGCGCTGCGCTGGTGTTTGAGTATGATGTCCCCCGTGCCCTGCACTTCCTCGCGGCGGGCTATGCCGTACTCGCCGGTAGCGGGAGTCTTTTCGTATTTGGCGACGTCTATCCTGAGCGCGGAAAAATCGTCGTAGCGGTCGAGTTCTTCCGCCGCGCCGTTCATTTCCGCGAGCTCTGCCGTCATGCGCTTGACGGTGGACGTGTCGAAAGCGGACTGCTGGCGGCGAAGATCGCCCGACAGTTTGTCCGCGTCCGCCGCGACGCCCGTATTTTCCTCGGAGAGCACTCCGAATCTCTCTTTTCCGCCGTTGTCTCTCATTCCCTCTCCTATCCGGTGACCACGTCTATAACGTCGTCTATGCCCACGAATCCCACGCTTATCGCCGCCGCCGAGACCTCGAACACGCGTGTAAGGTCCGCGAAATAGTCGCGGCTGCCGTCGGGATCCGTCGGGTATTCCATATATCTTATCCTGACCTTCCTGCCGGAACCCCTCTCCGAATTGCCGATGTAAGGTCTCGCCTTGCCGTCCGGCGTTATCTTAACGCCTTCCACGCAGGATATCTTATAGCCTTCCGCCAGCTCCACGCGCGCGCCGCGGTAGTAGCACCTTATGCCTCCGCCGTCCGCGCCCGCTTCCGTTTTCAGGTTTATCGCCTTGGCTACCCGCCGCCTGTCCGCCGAGCCGTCTTCGCCTATGACGAGGTGAGGAGTGCCGTCGACGAGGAAGTCGGTGCCGCGCAGCCCGGGGAAAGAGCGGTCGGCTATATCCTTTCTCGTGATGATCGCGGAGAATATCTTTTCGTTCTTCACGCCCGTGCCGCCCACCGTGAACGTGCATTCGTAAGGGTACACCCTTTCCTCGTCCGCCAGCGGCATGCCGCGGTCCACGAACACCGCAAGGCAGGTCTTGGACTGCGCCGTCACCCACGTCCCGTAAGACAGCGCGATGACCGTGCGCACGTTGTAGTTTTTAAGCGAGACTATCGCTCCGCCCACCGCGGGCGCGTATACCGAGTCCTCGTTGCGGAGTATGGTGAAACCGTCGTCTTTTTCGCTGCCGTCCGAGTCCTCGGGATAAAATTTCAGCCCCGGGTGCTTTTTTGCCGCGCGCGCCTTGATATAGTCGACGAGCGCGTACGTTTCCGTCAGCCCGCCCGAAAGGAACACCTTCTTCACGCCGCGGTTGACGGGTCGCGAGAGTTCTTCGACGATATAGTCGCCTATCCGCTTCGCCACGCCGCCGTCGTCCGTTATGCCGACGCACTTTTCGAGGTCGCTCCTCGTCAGCTTGCGCTCGATATACAGGTCGCAATTCACCGATACGGGCACTCCGTCCGCGAACGAGCCTTCGTCGCCGCCCGGAGCGGAGAGTATCACCTTCGCGGCTTTGATCTCCTTCATGAAAAGATAGAGCTTGGAGTGCAGCCACGTTTCGTTTATATGCCCGGGGTCGCCGTACGACGGATACCCCACCGCCTCCCGCCTGCCTATCGCCGAGCGCAGGAGATCGGCTATCGCGCCGTCCACGTCTATCCCGCCCACATGAAGCGGTTCGTTATGCCCGTCCACGCCGTCCACTACCGCCATGCCGCCCGTGAGCGACGCTTTGGCTACGGATACGCTCTCCTCGCCCATATCGAATATGAGCAGCGATTCGCCCTCGCCGAGCATGCCCGTGCTGCATGCGTACATGCCGAGCGCTTTGGTGAAGCTGAGCACCTTGTCCGGCTTCGTGCCGAACGCCTCCGTCGCCAGACGGGTGTATTCGTCTATGTACGCCTTGTCCGCCGTCGCGGGGTACACGAGGGATATCTTGTATGTCTGTTTGCCGCCCTTCAGCCTGCCGAGCTTGGCAAGTTCGGCGATGTCACGCTCTATGAGCGCGCGGACGTAAGCGAAATATCCCGCGCACACGCTCTCGGGCGTATATCCCGGAGCGGTAAAAGTCATGTCGCGGCGCACGCTCTCGCCGAAGTCCTCTGCGGCTTTGCGGCGCTCGGGAAAACGGAATTTGGGAAACTCGTTGCCCTCGCGGTAATAACGCGCGTTGTTCTCCGCCGCACGGGCGCTCCCCTTCGCGGATAAAAGGGATATGAGCGCCTTGATCTTGACGACGCGCACGAACGCCTTTTCACCGCCCATATCCACCTCGTCGCCGTACAGCCACTTGCCGGCAACCGTGTCGTAATAAGCGACCGCCGGCACTCCCACGCCGGTGGACCGCTTATCGTCTATCAACTTGCCGTACGAAGCGTCCTCGCCGTAAGCGTACGCGATCTTGAGCGTATCGCTGCCGAGGTCCAGCCCGACGCATACCGCATCTGCCATTTTTCCGCCTTTTCCTCCGCTGTTTGCTACATTGTAACACATTCCGCGTAAAAATGCAATAGTGTTACGCGCAATAGTCGCCGAATTTAACTGATTTTAATCTTCTTTCCTTGCGCGGCGTTTTACCGCCGAACAAAATTCAGAAAATTTTGTTCGGCTGACGCCGCGCTTCGGCGTTGACGGAATATCCGTCGTCTTTTCGGCGATAAGACGCGTTCTCGGGTCGCGGTAGGGTCACCTTACCGCGACCGCTTCCGCTACGCTCGCTCCGAGAGCCGCGTCTTCTCATCCGAAAATCCGACGGCATTCCTGCGAATTC
>ERZ1106922.156-NODE-156-length-32007-cov-27.303267_pt1 | contig 32007 bp, 26 predicted proteins | sample MGYA00403656_ERZ1106922 | MGnify/ENA primary metagenome ERZ1106922 (study PRJEB35170, sample SAMEA104062453) | human gut metagenome | biome: human gut; feature: human-associated habitat; material: faeces | place: Denmark | collected 2012-10-12 ... | reverse complement strand
ATTTGTTTATAGTTCCCACACCAATTTGTTTATAGTTTAAAACTAAAACCTACACCAATTAATTTAGAGAACCAAAAAACGTAACATAACAAAAAATCCCTTTATGATATATGAAATTCTAGAGGGATTTTTCTTTTTACAATTTCATGAGGTTGATAAAAATAAATAAATATGGTAAACTATCTTTGCGCAATGAGAATAAATCAGGGTGTATTTCCTTCGTTGCGCAGAACTATAGGTATACGCCCGCTATATTGAATTTTCGATTTGTAAATAGAACCTTTACAAATCTTTTTTTATTTGCTAAAATATATATGCGCAACGAAGGAAGCAGCGTTTCTGCTCCACCCAAAAAGGTTCGATAATTATTTTTTGAATCTGAGTAGGATTATGTATACCTATAGTACGTCGAACGTACTAAAAGAATGATGATTTATTTTCATAGGATTATTGTATCTTTTTAGTCTCGTTCCTATCATTTTCATTTTGATTAGGAGGATTAAAAAAATGGTAAAATTCAGTTTAAATGATTCAATTGATTCAGTCTATTCGGTGGTTGATAAAAAGGTTTTAGGGATTAAAGCATCTGTTATTAATTTGTGTTCGGATATTGATAGGTATTTTAGATTAGTCTTAAGTATTGATATTTGTGACTATTTAGATGAGGAACAATACGATGGGGTTATAGGTTTATTTCCATCGTTATCATGTATGTCTATTGAACAATTTAATAGATTCATCAATATGATTAAAAATATTAGAACGATAAATGCACATCTCCACTTAAGAAAACCTATTTTTATAGATGATGACTTGGAGTATGTATTATCATCATTAGTTAAACCTCAGTATAAAGTAAGAGTAAATAATAAATTAACTATGTATGGACAAATGTATGTACTTATATTCATTTCGCAAAAATATAATTTATGGCCATTCATTACTTCTTATTATAGAAATGCCTATTTTGATGAAATCGAAAGAGGTATACAGCAAAATAATAAGCAAGTTGAAATACAGCATTTGTTTCAAAACTTTTGTGGAATTGGGAAGCCTATAGTTAATGACAAAGCAAATAGTAGAGAAGAACAATATATGAATGAACAGTTCAAATATTATTTATCTAGATTTATCTTTAGTTTTGAAAGAACATGTTTTAAAACTAGAAAAACATTTAGTAAAGTAAGAAGCTTGAAGAGTGGATTATTTGATTGCTATGAATTTGATAATGATGAAGAAGCATCAAAACTATTAGTTTTATTTAGAAATTGTTGGTTTCATGGGAATAATCTTAATGATACAGTTGAATATGATGGTGAAATAATAAAATTAGATTATGAGTTTATCTTTAATGCAATGATAAAAATAAAAAAATGCCTTTTGCATGATCAAATTGAAAATCATAGAATGATAACCGAATTAAATAATTTTGCATTGGAATGTTTTAATTTTTATGCATTAAGAATAATAGAATTGTCTTATAAAGTATTAGATTCAAGATTATTATCAAGTGATAAGATTGACTCTAGAATTGAGAATTTACAAAACGCCTTTGATAGATTTAATAAGGTTAATCCAAAGTTCTTTGAATTAATTAGTAATCTTGTTGAACCAGATGATTTAGTGTTTTATGTTACAGCATCAAAGTTTGCTGATAATTTGGCAAGAATAACAAGTTGTTCTAATTTAAAAATTTATAAGATTCATAGTGATAGTGGAATAAGAATTGGAGATTATTACTCACCAAAAAAGGATTTGTATATAGCAAATATTGATTTAGATAATGTCTTTGTTAATAAGATTAATGGTTTTGAATTGAATGAATTAGTATTTTGTAATGAAATTAAAATAGGAAAGAAAATATCAATTTATGATGTTGAAATAGTTTTTAAGTAGACTCATATAATTTATGGAAGGATTGAAATTAACAAGTAGGAGGATATAACATGAAATTAAAATTAAGCGCATTTGATAATATAGATCAAGATATTTTACAAAGCCTAAGAGATGGTAGAATGCATAACGTTATCATTTCTACTACTAAGAAAAAAATGGTTCCGGATAGAAAGGATCCTAGATATATTAATTCCTTAGATAATGTTAAATTAGTTCTTGAAAAACAAAGTGGCGGTGTAATTATATTAATTGGTAATTTGCAATATGATTTTAGACCTCCAATTGGTGGTTCATTCTTTTTAAAAAGGATTGTTAATGAAATAACTGATTTTGATGATATTAGAGGAGTAAGAGCTAATGTTCAATTTATTTCAATTGGAGAACCAACATCAGTTAATGATATGCAAGTAATCTTATATAATTTATCAATTCATCCTGATTTTGAATTTAATATTGGTCAATTTGATGAATTTATGAAAATATTTGAATTTTATAAAAAACTATCTGATGAATTAAATAATAATATTTCGTACCAAATTAATTATATTTCCAAACCTTATTTCTTTGTTTCACTAGATGTAAAAGAATTTGACTCCGAATTTAAAGAAGAAGTTAAAGATCAAAATGGTGTTTTAAAAGGATATAAATTTGAAGAGAGTGATTATATATTCTTGAAAAATGAAGTTAAGAATCAAGTTAGGACATTAGTTGATATTTCTATTTCTGGGGGAGCTGAAGAACTTGCCAAAATTAGAAGAGTTGGCAGTGAAAATATTTATTTAAGTAATGTTTATAATGTAAGCGAAAAAGATGTTAAATCTTTAAAACAATTTACTTTATTAAATATAAAAATTGTGAAGGATGAAGTAGTATTATCTGGAGAATTAAAGAACTTAGCTGATTATGGCGAAATATTTGAATATTTAAATATATATGACATGGGTCAAAAGATAAAAGTTGAATCTATAGATAATTCACTAAGACTTATCAATCAAGGAGCGACTGGTGCCGCATCGGAATTGCTTCAATATTTAATTGGAGATTCTAGAATGCCTGATAATCCGAATAGAAGAATTGGTATTCGTGAAAGACATCAGTTGGCAGAATATATGGAAGGTTTAAATGAATCTCAAATTAAAGCCTTCTTAATGGCGATTGATGGTAGTCCGGTTTCACTTATAAAGGGGCCACCAGGAACTGGAAAGACTCACGTTATCAATGCTATTGTCCAATATATTACAAAAGAATTAAATGAAAAAGTAATTATATCTTCACAAACACACATTGCTATTGATAATGTTTTGGATAAGTTAGTTGAAAATTATGATTTGGTTATTCCTAATAGAATTACTAATAGAAGAAATAAGTATAGTGGTGAATATATTGACGAGACTTTGTATCAAACTTGGGGAAGTAAATTTCTTAAACATAATGAGCGCTCTACAAATGATAGATTGAAAGAATTGATGGCTTCATCAGTAATAAATTTTAAAGGTGAACATAGATTTAAGTATTCTGAAAGAACTGGTAGTAGTGATTACTCAGTAATTGGTGCAACAACTACGACTAGTGCTATAGCCGGAAAGAAAGGTCTAGAAGTATTAAATGGCTATGATTGGTTAATTATTGATGAGGTTTCAAAATGTCCAATAACAGAAGTTCTTCGTTATCTTCCATATGTTAGCAAAATAATAATGGTTGGGGATGATTTCCAATTAGCTCCATTACTAGAATTTACTAAGGAAGATGTTAAGGAATTACCTTCTTATGATGAAGATTTATTTGAACAATTACAAGCAATTTATAAACAATCAGTATTTGCTAAGGTATTAGAAAAAGCTAAACAATCAAATAGATTAGTGCAACTAAATGAAAACTATCGTTCGCTACATCAAGTGTTGGAGACATATAATGTTTTCTATGATGGACAACTTATCGGTAAGAGAGAATCAATTAGGCCTAACAAGGTTCATTTCAATACAATACTAGATGAAATTGATTATGAAGAAAAAGACGTAATGTTTGTTGAAGTAGTTGGCGGACAGGAAGCAAGAGAAGGAACTTCAAGATTTAATATTGAAGAATTAAATGCGACTGAATTTATTTTAAAGGATTTGATGAAAAAGGTTAAAAATCCAGAGCAAGTTACTGTTTCTGCTATATTCCCTTATGCTGCACAAATTAGTCATTTCCAAAAAAATAATATTAAATTAATTAATGAGGCTAAAAAACTATTTAAATCTTTTGAAATTGATACTGTTGATGCTTTCCAAGGTAAAGAAACTGATATTGTTTTAGTAAATACTGTTGTAACAGATTTATCACAAAGAAATTTCTTAAATGATTTTAGAAGAATTAATGTTTCAATGTCTAGAGCAAGAGATAAATTAATTCTATTTGGAAATCCTTATGCATTACGAAGAATTAATATGAAAATTGCAGGTGGACAAGAAAGACAGTACTTTGGTGAAATTATTAATTATATTTCATCAGAAGGAAAATATATTAAATATGAAGGAGGTAAAATAGAACATGGAAATAAGAGCAAGAGTACCGTTGAGCTTGCCTAATATATATTATAAAGTAACATTGAAATATGATACTTTTCAAAAGGCAACATACGATTCATATTTGATGGCATGTTTAGTTGCAAATTCTAAAAATGCTAGAGAAGCTAATAATTATATTGATGAAATTACAGGTAAAGGTTCTTTAAATCAATATTTTAAAGATTTGTATGAAGAAATATCTCAATTTACTGAAGAACAAATTCAGGGTATAGTAAATAATTCTCTTTATCCAATAACTGTAATTGATCAAAAACATCATTTTAAATATTATCCTATGTTTAACGCAACTAGAATGGATAATAAGGTTTATCCTGGAAATAATCGGGACAATGATGAGCTCATTAAGTCATTAATTATGCCTAGAAGAGATGATGTAAAATTCTTAAGTATAGACTATTATGAAGAAAATGGAAAACTTCAAACCGATAATTATAATGCTATATTTAATGATGAAGAAATAAAAGTTGATTTAGATAATGGACAATATTATCCTATCAGTAAAGAAGATTTTAACGCTGTATATAAAAATGACGTTGAAAATTTAAACGAATATTTAGGCGACATTGGTGATAAAATAACCAATGGAAATTGGAATGTTTTATCCAAATCCATAGTAGATACTTTTTCTAGAAGCCAATATAGATATAGAGATTCAAATAATATTCATTCAGTATTATTTCCAGACTTTATTAAAACAATTGAAGTAATAAATGTTTTTGGATTATATTTTTATAAAGAAACTAAATATAATTTTTCAAAGAATAATTTTAAATTATGTGAAGATGCGGTTGATTATTTAATGAATTCTAAGAATATAAATGAGTTTAAGACTAAATCATTACTTAACTTATTAAATTTTGTTGATGAAAAGAAAGCTCAAAATGTAATTCAATATATTTTGGGAAGAAAAGATTCTAAGGAAATAAGTGAACTTGGATTGAAGTTGATTAAATCGGGTCTTGAAAAAGGTTGGGAACATGATATTCTACTATCTATTAAAAAGCAAATCCAATCAGTTGATTATAAGTATCTTTATAGATTGGATTCTAATTTGAATTTTGATGTTGAAGATTTATTAACTATCGATAACATTGAACTGACAAATGATGATAGAATTAGAAAGGAAGAATATATTGCTCAAAAAGAGAATTTATTAAAAGAAATAAATCAAATGATTGGCGAAATGACAAATTCAGGTGTTCGTGAAAAAATAAAAAAAATACCTAAGTCTGATTTGAAAGATAAAGTTAAGAAGTTCTTAGATAAGCGAATTGGGCATAGTAAAAAAGATTATTCTAGTATGAATGTGGAACAAGTTACAAAAGAATATAATGACATTAAATTAATGTATGAAAATGAATATCGCAAAATATTAAAAGAAATTGATTATTTAGAAAAAAGTAAATAATCATTGCTAACGAGGGTAATTATTGATTTATTTTGAAAAAATCTTTAAAAGAAAGATACATCTAGATGGGGAAAAATAGCATTAACAGATCCTTCGTTCAATAGTAAAAGAAGCAGAGGTGTTAAAAAGAATAATCCTAATTTTGAAGAATTACATAAACCATTACCAAATAATCTTGATTTAGCTTTACTAGTTGATGCAATTATTAAATTTGTATATTCAGATATTTTGCTTGATACAGTAAAACAATTGACTGAAGAAAAGAAATACGAATTAATCAATTATATAGATTTTGATAAAGATGATTCCAAAATTCATCACGATTATTATTATGAAGAATCAAAAGCTGAAAATAGAAATCCTCATAAATACATTGCTACAGTATTAGAAGCAATGATTGGTGCTATTTATAAAGAAACTAATGAATTATAATCTATTCATGAATTGCTAATGTCATGGATACAATTAGCTAATGTCTAATTTATTCAAAAGTATTTTACATAAAAGGCAGATTGTCGAGTTTACCCGATTTAGTCAGCCTTTTTTTGCTTTAAGTACTGTTAAGCTGTAAGCGCTAAAAAGGTTCTTTCCACGATTAGATGACAAATTTAGCATTTTAATATATTATATATTAAGGTGGTGTATTTTTAATGGCTAGTAAAATAGTTGGGTTAAATCCTCGTCTTATAACAGATAATATTGAACTTGTTGATGGTATTTATTTAGCCTCATGTCATTTAAGAAAAACTACAGTATTTTGCCCTAACTGTGGCAAAAAGACAAGGAGTATTCATTTTATTTATTATTCTAAATTTTACGATTTGCCTATACAAGAAATACCTGTACTTATCAAACTAGAAAGAAAAAAATGCATTTGTAGAAAAAAATGCTCAATAAAAACATTTATAGAAAATGTTGATTTTATATCCCCTAAGGGTCGTAAAACAAAAAGATTAATTAAAACTATAGTTAACTTGAATAAGGATATGAGTAGCATACAAGCCTCAAAAGATTTGTATGATATTGGTATTATAGCTAAAAAAAGCTCAATATGTAATTACTTAAAAAAAACCAAAATAATAGTAACCAACAGTAATGACGTTACTTCCATTGCTATAGATGATTTTGCTACTAAACGAAGATATAAATATGTTAGTCTTGCAGGTGCTAGGTTTTATGTTTTAAATGAGTCAGATAAAACCTCAAATTTAATATTAGATAAGCTTGATGAGGCTAATATTAATTATTGCTTTATGGATTCTTTTGCACAAGGAGAGGTTCAGGATTTTAAGAATAATTTATTACTTCGCAATTTACAATCAAAACTCAATGATTTTAATCAAACAAAGAACTTTGTAACTTTAAACCCTAAAGAATTAGTTGATATCATATTTCAAGAATGTTATATTCAAGGCTCACCATATCAATTAGAAGCTGAAAAGAAAGTATTCTATGATAAATATATCAAAAAAGGTTTTAAGGTGTCTATTGTAGGTGAAGGCGATGAGCAAAGATTTATGATGGAACTTGCTTCAGTTAAATAAACACTAGAAATGTTTTTTAAAAAAATGAAACAGATCTCGAATTTTTACTAAAATTGACATATTTTCGAAGTATTATTCGAATTTATTGATATTGCTTGCTTCTTATGGTAAAATAGAAATAAGAATAGGAGGTAAATTATGAATTATATTGATAGAAAAGAATATTTAAATTTTTTGGTAAAGCATAAAGATAAACAAATAATTAAGGTTGTAAGCGGAATTAGAAGATGTGGGAAATCAACATTGTTTGATATATATAAGGACTATCTTATAAAAACTGGTATATCAAAAGAACAACTTATTTCTATTAATTTAGAAGATATTAGTTATCAAGATAAAAATTATAAAGAATTGTACTTTTATATTAAAAATAAATTAATTGAAGGTAAAATGACTTATATCTTTTTGGATGAAATCCAAAATTGTAAGAATTTTGAAAAAATGGTAGATAGTTTATTTATTCAACCAAATGTTGATATTTATATTACAGGATCTAATGCTTATTTTATGTCTGGAGAACTTGCAACACTATTATCAGGTAGGTATGTTGAACTTAAAATGCTTCCTTTGTCATTTAAAGAGTATGTAAGCGGTGTAAATAATTCAAAATCTATTGTTGCTAAGTATAATGATTATATTACCTTTTCTTCATTTCCTTATACTATTTGGTATAAAGATGATTTAAAAGCTGCACAGGATTATTTAAGAGGTATTTATTCAACTATTCTTTTAAAAGATGTCGTTCAAAGATATAAAATTACAGATGTTATGATGCTTGAAAGCGTCGCTTCATTTATATTTGATAATATAGGTAATCGATTAAGTGTTAATAATATTGCCAATATATTAACAGCAAATGGTAGAACAACAAATGATAAGACGATTGAAAAGTACCTACAAGCATTAATAAACTCTCTTATTATTTACCAAGTAAAAAGATATAATATAAAAGGTAGACAACTTTTAAAAACTCAAGCTAAATATTATATAGCAGATCTTGGACTTAGATTTTTGATTTGTGGTATTAAAGGAAAAGATGAAGGTCACATCCTTGAGAACGTTATTTACTTAGAACTTTTAAGAAGAGGATATAATGTATATATCGGTCAAAACGAAGAAAATGAAATAGATTTTGTTGCTTCAACGCATGAAGATACTATATTTATACAAGTTTCATTATCTCTTAGGGATTCAAATACTTATGAAAGAGAAATAGCACCACTTAAAGCACTTAATAATAGCTATTCTAAAATTATTTTAACAATGGATGAAGCACCAGTTAAAGATGATAATGGAATTAAAATTATTTATGCACTTGATTGGCTTTTAAATTGATGAAAATAGCAATTGAATCTATGAAAAAGTATTTTATTCAAAAAATAATAGCACTACACTTAAAATGCTTTATGTAATAATTTACTCACATTGTAGAAATACATTGTGAGTATTTTTAATTACCAATTAGTTATAAAAAAAATAAATGTTAGGGTGTTTTTCTTATAATAGTGTTAATTTAATAATGTTTTAGAATAAATTATTAATATAATAAAATATTTATGCTTAGAAATGCTTATATATCATTTAAATGAAAAACAAAATATATTATTTAAAATTATGATAAGCTAAATTCTATAATAATTAAATAAACAGTTATATTAAATGTATATTGCTTGATTAAAAAATTAATATGTGTATAAATGTTTTTTTGTAATTTAAAGATTTTTCTCAAATTATATGTTATAATTGATACTGGATAATATTTGATTGTATATTTTAAAAAAATGATAGAGTCTAATAAAATTTGTATATGATTAACATTACTAAAGTGAAAAAATTAAAATAAAAATAGGATTGAGATAATAAATGTTAATGAATTTATAGATAGGAAGGTTTTGTAACTTTTTATTTGATGTTTGAATAATAAAAAATAATGTATATAATATATGGAAAAGAGTGGTGGGTATGGCTTGGAAAGAAGAAATGTTTAATTTTTATGGCGATGATGGTTCAAAGGGAAAAATTGTAGTGCTAAATATAAATAAAATTGATTCGGATATTGAAAAATTAATAAATGATGAAATAGTATCAATATGTTTTGGCGATTCAGCATTCACAATTGAGTATGCAAAGAGTTATATAAAGAATTATCTAAATACTACAGATATTGATCGTAAAAAGGGTGCTGTTTCAGAGTTTTTTGTTCATTTGTATTTGAAATTTAAGGGAATGAGACAAGAATGTCTTTATACAAATTTAGAAGAAAATTCACCTAAAAAAGGATTTGACGGAGTTTATTCTCATAATACTCAAGTATGGTATATGGAAAGTAAATCAGGATCAAATATAACTGAAGAACATAGGGGTAAAATCGGTGAAGCGTATAGAGATTTAAAAAATAAATTAGCAGGAAATGTTAAGAATAACGTATGGTTAAATGCATATAATCATGCTAAAGAGGTAAGAACTTCAGGAGAAATACTTCAAATGTTTTCAAGTTATGCCATGACTTTTGAAACTATTTCTCATGATATAAAAGATTTTAATATTATTCCTTGTAGCACAATTTTTTTGGATGACATATCCAAAGTAAATGATTCTATTATAATTAAAGATGCAGCGATTGATTATTTAAAAAAAAAGAAGTTTGCAAGAGCTATTGGAATATGTATATCCCAAAAAGCAATTAGTGAATTTGAAAATTTTTTGAATAGGTAAAAAAATGAAAGAAATATTGAAATTAAAACAAATTCGTCATTTTATTGAGGTATATGAATTACTATGTAAGAAAAAAGAACTTACACAAAAAGATAATGAATTTATTTTGGGCGCTGCAGTTTTGCTTTTGCAAATATATAATCACGATGAGAATAAGCGAGAATATTTTGAATTGGCATATCATATTGTGCTTAATTATTCCATTTTAACCAATGATTACGAGCCATTAAATGATATTGCATATAACTATGGTTTTTTTCCAATAGTAAGATTTATAAATACAAAAAAATTACTTAATAAAATATCTATAAATGAGATATTGTATGATTGCTCATTAGAAAAATATAAAAACAATTCATATATAGAAACTTTAGAACAGAATGTTACAAGATTAAATTTGCTGAAATCTAATGAAGATGTATGTTTTATTGCCCCTACATCTTCAGGTAAAAGCTCTATAATATCTGATCATATAAAAAATAATCAAAAAAATAAAAAGTCATTGATAATTGTACCGAGTAAATCATTACTTTCACAAACTTATATTGAAATTCGTAAAAATATAGTTGATAGAAAAATTATATGTCATGATGAAATGTATAATGGCGAGGAAAAGTTTATTGGTGTAATTACACAAGAGAGAGCAATGAGATTGTTAGAAAACAATAATGGAATAATAATTGATTATTTATACATTGATGAGGCTCATAATTTGTTTAATAACGATAGTAGGAATATTCTCCTTGCAAGATTGATAAAACAATGTATATTAAACAATCATAATGTTAAAATTATGTATTTATCTCCGTTTATAAATAACGTGAATAATTTATTGATAGGTGAGCAGGTTGGATTTCAAACAATTAAAGAACAGAGAATTAGTTATAATATAAAAGAACCTGAGATATATGAATTAGAAAAAGATGGAACTCAATGTGTGTATAATCGCTTTTTTAATTGTTTTTGGAATATTGATAATGGATATGATATATATACATATATGAATAAAATGTCATTGAACAAAAATTTTATTTTTTTAGGTAGTCCTAAGAAGATTGAACAATTTGCGAAAGAATTATTTTTTTATACGGAACCTATTGAACAAACTGCAGAAATAATTGAATTTAAAAAAACAATTGAGAAATATGTGCATAAAAGCTTTTTACAAATTAAAATGTTGGAACATGGGATTATATATTTACATGCTAAAATACCAGATGTACTAAAGGATTATTTAGAATATAAATTTAAAAAGATTAATTGTATTCGCTATTTGATTGCTAATACAGTAATTTTGGAAGGTATAAATTTGCCTATTGATAATTTATTTATTTTTGATGTAAGAGGACAAAATAGTGCAAAATTATTAAATTTAATAGGAAGAGTTAATCGTTTAAATGACGTATTTGATGAAAAAACTGGCACATTAAACAAATTGCTTCCTAAAGTACATTTTATTAATTCTAAATATTATTCAGGAAAAATGAAGAATAAGATAATAAATTTATATGATAAAACGACTGATGAAGTTACAAATCCACTTCTTTTAAATTGTAATATAGATATTTTAAAATGTAATCCCAAAAATAAAGAAAAAATAAAAACCAAAAATATGGAAATTTTAGAATTAGAACATATATATTTAGCTGAAACAAATGATCCTATTATAAAGATGAAGAAAAAATTAATAAAAAATGGTATGGACCAGCTGATATCAATGAAGACTGATAATGTTTATAAAATTTTAAATAGAATAGTGAATTATAATTTTAATCAAAGCATGAATAAAGACGTTATTGATAAAGTGAAGGAGGTTCTTGTCGATGATATTGATGTCATAGATATGTCATTTAAACGTTTGGAAAATGATGCGGCTATAAGGTATTATAAGCGTTTTATTAATGTCTCAAGAAAAGATAGTTTAAGGGAGCAAATAGAATCACAACTTGAATTTTTTAAGATGCAATGTAAAAATGGTAACAATTATATGTATATAGGTAAGGGCTTTGGAGAGTGCAAAGGTCCATATTCGTTAGAAACAAACACGGGAAATGTGTATGTAGATTTAACAACAAAAACAGATGAAGAACTTGTCAATTTATTGATTGTCAAAACAAAAATCGAACAAGATTTTTTGAGCTATCAATATTTAAGGGCAGTCAGTTTTTTATGGGATGTTGAAATTATTACTCAAGATGATTTTAACATAGAAATATATGGGACTAAAGATAAGCCAACTATAGAATTATTGAAATTAGGAATTACAGCAGGATTACTGAAAATCTTAAAAGAAAAAAATCAATTAAAAAATGTTGGAATTGATCAGTATGGAAATATTTATGGAAATGAAGAATTAAGAAAGTTTTATATGGAAGCTGATGATTATACAAAATTTGAGATTAGAAAATATATAAAGATAAATTAATTTATGCTATTTAACTAAAATTATAAAATTAATCATTGATTTTTAAATGAATAAGAGTGAAATTGTAAGTACAATCTAATTTCTTTTGCAGTTTAAAATATTATGGTTATGAAAATTACTTTGACAAATTATCATCTATTGATTGATGAAAGTTAACTAATGTTGGAATTTGTAGTATAACTTATATTAGTTTTTATATGAATGCTATTAAATTTAAATGTAAAGTTATAGAAATCAATAATTCGACAATAATAGATGATTAGAAATTTTATACTAGTTAAAGTATTAAATGTAGATCCTATTGAAATAATTAATAATAAAATTGATAAAAATGAAAAGAAATATCCAATTGAAAAAGCTAAGGGTGTTTCGACAAAATATAATAAACTATAAAAGTATTTTTGGTTGATTTTATGTAAGGGGATGAAATAATGATTCCAGCATATATAAATGATTGGTTAACAATCCTTGAACAAATGAACAATGATAATACATATAAGCTTGCTTGGGGAAGAGCTGTTATAGAATGTATTTGTTTAGACCATTGTTATGAAGAAAACGGTGAATTTGTAATAGTTGAATTTGATGAAATTGCAAAATGCATGATTAGGTATTATTGGAATCAATTGTTTTTCTTTAAGCTAAAACAATCACCATATAAGGATAAAGAACCAATTATATGCTCAGATGTTAATAAATTAATTGAAGAGTGGAAGAAAAATAAAAAAAGTGCAATTCCAACATGGTATAGTGAAGAAGAAGTAAGTAAAAATAATAAAGAATTATTTGATAAGGTTTTAAAACATATTTCTAAAACCCTTCATGAAAATGTAAGTTGGAGATTTAAAAACATTCCTGGTAAAACTTTAGAAATATATAAATATGATAAAGCAAATTCTAGATTGATTTTTGATTATGATTGTGCATTACTTATTAAGGATGACTATGGAATAGTATTATCTAAACTTTTAAATTATAAATGGACGCAATTGCTAGAAAAATTTAATTATCAACCTAAAATTTCATTAAAGGTGTCAGGAATATCTGATAATAAAATCAGGCGAAATAACTTAGCAAAATATAAGGAAGAATTACTTAAAGAATATAATGGTAAAGCAATTGATTTTTATACAGGAAAAGAACTAGCTACTGATGATATTTCAATTGATCATGTTATACCATGGAGCTTTATGTATTCTGATGATATTTGGAATTTAGTAATTACATCAAAAACTCAAAATTCGCAAAAGAATAATTCAATACCAAGTGTAAAAATTATTGAAAAGTTGAAAGAAAGAAATAATAAAATAAAAGATATTGTAAGTGATTCTTTTAAAATGGATATAGAAGAGGCTATGAAAAACAACTATCTTGATAAGTTTTATTATGAATGTAGGTTATAAAATGAGTGACTATTATAATGAAAATTCAAAAGCATTTATTGATGATACATTCACATGTGATATGTCTAGTCAATATAATTTTTTTGAACAATATTTGAAGAATGCAAAAACAATATTAGATTTAGGCTTTGGAAGTGGAAGAGATTCTCTATATTTCCAAAACAAAGGTTATGAAGTATATTCTATCGATCCAACGTTGGAATTTTGTAACAACGCGAAGAAAATTGGACTTAAGCATGTATATCAAATGACTGCTCAAAAAATGAATTTTAAAAATTTATTTGATGGTATATGGGCTTGTGCATCATTACTTCATGTTTCATCAAATGAATTAAATGATACATTTAAGAAGTGTAGTAATGCTTTAAAAGAAAATGGAATTATGTATGCATCATTCAAATATGGTATTTTTGAAGGAGAAAGACATGGTAGATATTTTTTGGATTTAAATGAGGAATCTATTAAAAAATATTTAAAAGGTACTAATCTTTCAATTATTGATATGCTTGTTACTGAGGATGTAAGAAAAGATAAGGAGACTAAGTGGTTAAATATTATTTTCAAAAAGGTAAAAATTTAATGGCTGATATTAAATTAGGGTTAATAATTTTTAGGAAGTTTGAATAATATTATTTAGTTGTAGAACTAAGCTTATTAATTTAGGCTTAGTTTTTATTTAAGTTTTTTTAAATATCATAATGCATCGATACCAAAATCGTTGCAAAAATAAATACGACGATTAACTTATCGTTGCAAATCATATCAATCGATAATATAATTTAAATAGAAAGCAGATGATACGATGATTATAAAAAATAAAAAAGTAGTTTATAAAAAAGAAGTATCAAAAACTTATTTAAAAACGGTTAGTGCTTTTGCAAATTACAATGATGGAGAAATTATTTTTGGTATAGCAGATGATTTTAATGTAGTAGGAATAGATAATCCTATAGAAGCGTGCTTAAATATTGAAAATCAAATTAATGACTCAATTAAACCAAAGCCTGATTATTCCTTAAAAATTAATGATGATAAAACTATTTCCTTATATGTAATGCAAGGTGTTAATACACCATATAGATACAATGGTAAAGCGTATAAAAGAAATGATTCATCAACTATTGAAGTTGATGCGATTGAAGAAAAAAGGTTAATTTTAGCAGGAATGAATATTTTATTTGAAGAATTAAATGTTAATGAAGCTAATCTTAAATTTTCATATCTTTGTCAAAAATTAAAGGAAATAATTGACCTAGAAAACTTTAATCTTGATACTTTAAAAAGCTTAAATTTATATAATTCTAAGTTTGGATATAATAACGCAGCTAAATTGTTATCTGATGAAAATGATTTTCCGGGAGTAGATATAGCTATATTTGGTAATTCTATAAATATATTTAAAAAAAGAGTTACTTTTGCAGGAGAATCTATATTGAAGCAATATTACGATTCTCTTGATATTTATAAAGGAGAATACATTGTTGAAAAAATAGATGGTGGTTTTAGAAAAAAGGTTGAATTAATTCCCTTTGAAGCATATAGAGAAGCATTGGCAAATGCAATTGTTCATAGAACTTGGGATATTAATGCAAATACAAAAATTGAGATGTATCAAGATAAGATAATTATATCATCACCTGGTGGACTTGATGGTGATATGACTAAGGAAGATTATATAAAAGGAAATTATTCATATCTTAGGAATCCTATTATAGCTAATGTATTTAGAAGATTGAATATTATAGAAGCGTTTGCTACTGGTATAAAAAGAATAAATGAAGCTTATAAAAATGCTTATGTTAAACCAACTTATAATGTTACACCCTCAGCAATTTCTATAACATTGCCAGTGATTGAAGATTATAGCCTATCATTAAATGAAGCCAAAGTAATAGACTCAATAAAAGATAATTATTTATATAGTAGAACAGATATTGAAAAATTAAGTGGATTTACTAAGGATAAGATAATAAGATTATTAGCATCTTTACAAGAAAAAGGGTTGATTGAAAAAAGTGGAAAAGGAAGAACAACTTATTACAAGAAGAAGTAAGCCATTTAATATCCGATAAAATCGTTGCAAAATTAAATGCGACGATTCACCTTTCGTTGCAAATCGTATCCAACGATTAAGCAATAAATTATAGTTAAAGCCTATTTATTTAGGCTTTTTTTTGACTATATAAGCTTATAATAAATTAATTATATTTTCTAATCGCAAAAAAACTTGTAAAAAAAAGTTTTTAGGTTATAATTAAATTGGTGATACTATGATTAGAAGAGATTATTATTTGAATAAACTAATAGATTATAAAGATAAAGATATAATAAAAATAATTACGGGAATTAGAAGGTGTGGAAAATCTTTTTTGCTATTTAAAATTTTTTATGATTATTTAATTGAAACAGGTATAAATGAAGAAAATATTATTAAAATCAATTTAGAATCTATTAGATATGAAAAGCTTAGAAATCCAAATTCTTTATTTGAATATTTAGATAATAAAATAAAAAATAATAAAAAATATTATATTTTTATTGATGAAATTCAATTAATGGATAAATTTGAAGATGTTGTTAATGGTATTAAAACGGATTTTAATTGTGATTTATATATTACTGGATCAAATTCTAAATTATTATCAAGTGAAATTAATACAAAATTAAGAGGAAGAGGAATTGAAATTAAAGTATATCCATTATCTTTTAAAGAATTTTATGATGGTAAAACGGATAAAAATACTGCTTTTAATGAATATATTAAGTATGGAGGATTACCATATATAAATTCTTTGGATAAAGAATATGAAAAACATGAGTATTTAAAGATGATAAATGATACAGTAGCTACGAAGGATATTATCGATAGAAATAAAATAAGAAATGAAGAAGTATTTAATGCAGTTATTGATTTATTATGTTCTCAAATAGGGTGCTACGTTTCTCCAAATAAAATTGCTAATACGTTGGTTAGTAATGGCTTTAAAACGGTTGACAATGATACTGTTAGTAATTATTTGAAGTATTTATGTGATGCCTTCCTTTTTTATAAGGCAGTTAGATATGATTTAAAGGGAAAAGAATATTTGAAAACTTTAAATAAATATTATATTTGTGATTTAGGACTTAGAAATCAAAGACTAGGATATAGGCAAATGGAAATGACTCATATCATTGAAAATATTGTATATTTAGAGTTGTTAAGAAGAAACTATCAGGTTGATATTGGAAAAAATAAAGAGTCAGAAATAGATTTTGTTGTAAGGTCGCATGATGATTTATATTATATTCAGGTTTCATTATCAATTGAAAATGAAAGTACTAGAATGAGAGAAGAAAATGCTTTTAAAGGCTTGGATGATGGTTATAAAAAAATAATAATCACAATGGATAATAATCCTTTGATTCATTTAGAAAGAGGATATAAAATGCTAAATTTATTTGATTTTCTTTTAAATGAAAACATTCTAAAATCTATTTAAGCTTTTAAACCGCAAACCTTTTCGAAAAAAGAAGTTTTGCGGTTAGAACTAAATAATAAAACTAAAAATTAAAAAAGTAAGGACATTATTAATAACATCCTTACTTTTTGCATTTGCTCTAAAAGGTACCACCCTAGAAGCGTGTCCAAACTTGCCAATGCTTGCAAGATTCAGCGTGATGACTGAATTGGAACTGCGTCACGATTTATTTATCGTAATTAAGTGCTTGGTGCTGTCTTAGAAAATCTAAGCCTCGCTTATGAGCACTATAGGTTAAAACCTATTTACATTTTTATTATATCACTCTTTTTTTAAAATGCAAATTTCATGTCAAATAAAAAAAGACCTATTACAAAAGTAATAAGTCCTAAACATTAGACATCAAGTTCTTTTCCAGTAAGCATTTTATAGGCTTGAAGATATTTTTTAATTGTTTTATCAACAATATCGGCTGGTAATGTCCAATTATGGTCATTGGCTTTTAACCAATCTCTTGCAAATTGCTTATCAAATGAGTTTTGAGGTTTTCCAGGCATATAATCGCATGCAGGCCAAAAGCGTGAGCTATCAGGTGTTAGCATTTCATCACCAATGACAATCTCACCGTTTTCATCAAGACCAAATTCAAATTTAGTATCAGCTATAATTATACCCTTAGTTAGTGCATAATCAGCACATTTTTTATAAATTGCAATTGTATAATCTCTAATCTTGGTTGCGTATTCCTCACCATGAGAAGGATATAGCTTTTCAAGTACATCAATACTTTCTTCAAAGCTAATGTTTAGATCATGGTCTCCTATTTCTGCTTTAGTAGAAGGAGTATAGATAGGCTCAGGTAGCTTATCACATTCCTTTAATCCATCCTTAAGCTTGATTCCACAAATAGTTCCAGTTTTTTGGTAGCTTACCCAACCAGAACCAGTAATATATCCTCTTACAATACATTCAATTGGTAACATGCTTAATTTTTTACACATTAAGCTTCTTCCTTCAAATTCCTTTTTATGGAAGAATGCTGGCATATCCTTTGTATCAAAAGATATAACATGATTTTTACAAATATCCTTTGTAAAATCAAACCAGAACTTACTCATTTGTGTAAGTACCTTTCCTTTATTTGTCACAGTATTGTTTAAAATAACGTCGAAGCAGCTAATTCTATCCGTAGCTACTAAAATTAAGCTATCCCCATTATCATAAATTTCTCTGACTTTACCCTCTTTAATTGGTTTCATTTTTTTGTTCTCCTTTTGTTTTTTTGTACATGTATAGGATATTACATTTTAAGAAAATATGAAAGAGTAAACTTTAAAAAAATGACAAAATTTGTTTTTAAATAAAGCTTTTTATAGGGTTTACTTTTTCTTGGAAAAATATTATGTTTTAAAAAAACTAAAAAAAGTGTATAATTTAACTAAATGAAAGATTTTATTGATAGACAAATTAATTTAATTTTTATGGCACGTACCATGCTATTAAGCATCTTTATGAAAAAATAAATGTAGAGAAAGAATAGAATAAGATGAAAAAAAGAAAATTTATTATATTAGGATTTTTATTCCTAATGGTTTTAGTTTCGTGTAAAAATAATATTTCTAATAGTAATAATTTGCAACCAACTGGTAGTGAAATAAGCAGTGGGTCAGTAACTAGTAGCAAAACAAGTACACCATCAAACTATACAACTACTAAAAGTGAAACAACCTCATCAAAAAGTACATCATCAAATATAAGCTCTAAGACTAATTCATCTTCAAGCTCAATACCTAGTAAAGATCAAATGATGATTGCAAGTATAAAGGAATTAGGCAAAGAGCTTGATGATAATTCAACTCTTGAGGTAAGCTTTGATGGTATGTATGTAAAACTTATTACAGATAATACGGATAAGCTAATGCTTTTTGTAGATGATTCATCCTATATTAATGTTCGAGTTTCAAATAGTGCTTTTAATGATTATTTAAAAAATAGATATTTAAATTGCTATTACAAGGTTAAGGGATTACTTTCTAGGAAAAATAACCAACTTGAAGTGGCATATGAATCAATTACTAATATCACATCAAGTCCTGAAGATTATGATTATACTTTAATTACTAAGGATTGTAATACTATTTTAGATGTTTATAATGATATTGATAATATATCTTTAAGTGAAAAGAAAAATGGTGTCGGTAGCATTGTAACATTTAATGGTGTTCTTATGTCAACTGATCGTTCTGATGCCAACAAAAAGGCTGTTTTGTATGATAATGATCATCTTATTACTGTGATTTCTGATAAAAAAATTTGTGATGGTAAGCTAGATTTAGGCAAAGAACTTAAAATAACGGGAATAACCTCGGTTAAAAACGGTGCACCTGCGGTATTACTTTTGGATATGAGTATTGAAACTAAAAAAATTGAAATTAACTATCAAAATGCTCTTGAGGTTAATCCATCTTATTTTTCAAAGTGGTATCATTTGTCAGATAATATGAAGGATCCTAGCTATAGTGATTATGCAAAACTTTATTTAGTTTCAGGATATGTTTCAGCTGATGAATCAAGAAAATCTGCCTATTATTTTGGTATATCAGATAAATACAATGATAATTTATCTGATACGGGGATTAAAACAGTAATTAAAGGAGTTTATTTAATGAATCATTTAAATATTAAAGAAGATAATGTTTTATCAGATATTTTCTATAATTATTATGGCGAGGATATTAAGATTTCTTTATATTGCTCACTATATCAATTTGATTCACAAAATCATGGATGGAAGATGTTTCCCTTTGAAACTACTTTAAAAGAAGCATAAATGATTTAGAATGTAAGAAGAAAGGTATATATGATTATGGTTAAAGAATATCTAAAGAAATATAAATATTGTAAAAATAAACGTTATGATACATTAGCGGGAACATTATCCTTTTTCTTTATTTTGTCATTTGTACCACTTTTATATTTGTGCTTAAATCTATACGTAAAGATTGGTACAAGATTTAATTTAGAGATTGAACTGCCAAGTGTAATTCAAAACTATATATCATTTGATCTAAATGCCGGCGTTTCTATTTTCTTTATACTAACAACTATATATTCCGCATCGAAGTTTTTTACGCAATTAAGAAAAACAGGTGAAATTGTTTATGATATAAAAAAGCCTAGAGTAACAATTAAAACACAAGTATTATCGTGTGTTTTAGTTATTATGCTAATGGTAATTGTATCGGCAGGCTTGTTATTGATAAGCCTTTGTAATACATTTTTAAAATATTCATGGGCTAAAGCTTTAGTTACTATTTTGACATACTTAGTATTTTTATTGATGCTTTATGGCTTTTTATGTCTGATAAATAAAACGGCTTGTCAGCTTGATGTTCGTATTAGGGAGTTAAATAAAGGAATTATTTTTTCACTTATTTATGTAACAATTGTATCAGCGATATTTATTGTGTATGTGACAAGCTTTGCTAATTTTGAAAAACTATATGGTGTTTTTTCAACTATTGTAATTGCTTTTTTATACGTATTTTTAATGATGAAGGGAATTGTAATGGGAATTATTAGTAATGAAAAAAGGTTAAAAAATAAATAAAATTTTAAAATAAAGGTTAAATAAAAGTCAAAGTATGTTATAATGAAGAAGAATTTAAGGAGGCTTATATATGGCAAAAACAGGAAAAACAGGTGGTTTAGGTTTCGGTGCATATTTAGCATTAGTATTGAATGCAGTAGCATGGCTTTTGAAGGTTATTTGTGACCAATTTAATATTAATTGGACAATCAATGGCTATAAGATTCCAACTTTATTGACTGACATATCATCTTTAGTTTTAACTATAGTAGCATTAATCGTGGCTCATGATTATGCATCAAGACAAACAATGTTTTGGCGTGTATTATATTGGGTTATAGCGATTCTAACAATTTGTGCTATTTTATTTGGCGTTGGTAAAAATTTTGTTACTTTTAAGTAAAAATTATATGATGAGTATTTGTTTTTGAAAGTTCATTTATAAAATATTCTTTGTCAAGAAAAAATACTTGACAAGCAAATATTTTATGGTATAATTGTACCGTAAAATTGATAAAGGAGTGAATTATTTTATGGCAGTTAAAATTAGATTACAAAGATTTGGTGCTCACAAGAACCCTCAATATCGTATCGTTGCATGCGATTCTAAGAGCCCTCGTGATGGAAGATTCCTAGAAGTTTTAGGTACTTATAATCCAGTTGCTAACCCAGCTATCGTTAATGTAAACGAGGAAGCTACAGCTAAGTGGTTAAACAATGGTGCTCAACCTACTCAAACTGTAAAGAATATTCTTAAAAGCATTAAGTCTACTAAGTAATTAGTGGAGGTGCAAAATGGGAAATTTTGAAGCTTTAATTCAAAACTTAATCCAACCACTATTATCTTTTCCGCAAGAACTAGAGGTTCTAATTCTTGGCGAAAGTGATGGATTTTATACCTATTGCGCGAAGGTTAGCGAGGCTGATCTTGGTCGTGTTATTGGCAAAAACGGACATATTGCTCAAGCAATTAGAACTATTTTATATGCAATGGCTTCTAAGGAAGGCGTAAAGGTTCGTTTAAATATTGAATCAAAGTAGAATTAATTCTACAAACTAAACTCTCAGCTAATGAGAGTTTTTTTGTACAAAAAAATAATTATTACATAAATGATGTAATAATTAGTGTTATAATAGTTTCAAAAGGAGTCGGATAACTATGGATTTTTTAGAAGGATATATCATTTGTCCTAACAAAGTTAAAATGGATATTTTAGAAAAATTGAATCATGATAATAATTTTTTTAACTATAGCTTTATGACATTAGAGGATTTAAAAAGAAGATTAACCTTTAAAGTTAAGCAAAATGCTGTTTTAAAGCTTTCTGACCATTACAATATAAAGCCAGAAATTGCAGATGCTTATATTAATGCTCTTTTAATGCTTAATGGAAGCTATGATTCAAAAAAAGGACTTTTTTTAAAGGAAATATATGATTTCTTATTAAATTCTAATTTAATTGAGACGGATATTATATTTATTAATAGTATCAAGAATCATAATTTTACATTTGTAGGCTATGATGATTCTTTAGAGCTTAAGTATGTTATTTCATTACTTACGGATGCTAAAGTTGATGTTATTTATCCTTTTGCAACTCTTAATTTGCTGCATTTATCCTGTCATTATTTTCCCATAATTGAAGATGAGGTTGCCTATGTGTTTAGGCAAATCATAAAATTAATACAAAAGGGGATAAATTTAAACGATATTAAAATTTGCAATTTAGATTCAGATTATAATTTTGTAATAAAAAAATATCTAGAAGCTTATAAAATTCCTCTTGAACTACCTCAAAATAAAGAAATAGAAAGTACGAATATTTATCATGATTTTATAAATCATATTAAGGACGGAAAAAAATACAAAGAAATTGTGGAATTATTAAAAAGTAATGATAATACTATTTTAAATAAGTTGATAGAAGTAATTAATGCTTATAAGCTTTATGATAATGATCCAAAAGATGATTTAAAATATTGGCCTTATTTGGCTAAAAAGATATCATTTGACTCTTCTAAATATGATAATACTATTGAACTTATTGACATGGATGAGCTTGATTTTAATAAGAATAAATATGTATTTTTACTTAATTTTAATCTTGATGCTTGTAAGGTAATTAAGGATGAAAGATTTATTCTTGATGAAGAAGCTCAAGCTTTAGGACTGGATACAACCAAAAGTATTAATGAATGGACAAAGGCTAAACTTTGTGCAAGTTTGAATCAAAATCCTAATATAACGATTACCTATTCTTCAATGCATAGTTTTAAGGCTAATAATCCATCACCATTAATTGATGAATTAAATATTGAAAAAATAAAGCATAATGATTATGAAGTTGGGTATAACAAGGTTATAGATGATCTTTATATGGCTAAAAAATTAGATGACTATATTAAATATAATGAAAAAAATGAAATTTTATTCAAATATTATTATGATGGCTTAGGGTATAATTCCTATGATAATAAATATAAGGGATTAAATAAAGAAGTATTTCATAATAAGATAAGAAAACCTTTTACCCTATCATATACTGATATTCATAATTATTTTCAATGTCCATTTAAGTACTATTGTCAAAAAATTTTAAGAATTGATACCTTTACACCAACTTTAGATGCGATGCTTGGAAGCTTTGCACACGCTATTTTAGAGGATTTTGAAAATGAAAATGATTCATTCGATTTTGAAGTGTCTTCCAAATTGAGGTTCGAAGACGAAAAAAATAAGGCTCTTGAGGAACGATTATATGAATTTAGTGCTAAGGATATCTTTTATTTTAACAAAATGAAAGAACATATTAAACTGGTGATTGAAGAAATTAAAGCTCATAAAAATCATACCTCCTTAAATAATACTTTATGTGAAAAGAAGATGGATGTATCACTTTATGATGGCAATTTAATCTTTAAAGGCTTTATCGATAAACTTTGGTATTCATCTGACAAAAGCTATGTAGCTATTATTGATTATAAAACAGGTAAGGATAAGGAATCCCTTGATAATCTAATTTATGGTGAAAATCTTCAACTTCCGGTTTATATTTATCTACTTAAAAATGATAGTGAATTTAAACATGCTAATTTAGTAGGCTTTTATCTTCAAAAAATAAATATTGTCCTCCCTAAAAAAGGTGATGGATCTTTGGAAGAACAAATTCAAAAGAATTTAAGGCTTGAGGGGTATACTCATCCGGATTATGTTGACTATATTGATGACAATCGTGGTGAATATTTAAAAAATTATAAAGAAAATAAGGATACATCAGTTTCTAAAAGTAGTAAGATTTTTAATGATAAGGATGTAGAAGATTTATTTGAGCTGGTATCTAAAAAGGTTGATGAGGCTTATAATGGCATCATGAATGCTAATTTTGATATTACAGCAAAAAGAATTGATGGAGTAAATATTAGTTGTGAGTATTGTCCTTTTGTGGATTGTTGCTACAAAACGGATAAGGATATTGTTGAACTTAAAGGAAAAAAGTGGAAGGAGGAAGATGAAAATGCCAATGAATGACATGCAGTATCTTGCGGCATATGGTGATTTTGATAAGGATGTTTTAGTATCAGCTGGTGCTGGTTCTGGTAAAACTCAGGTTTTAACTAGTCGTGTTACTAACTTAATTGAAAAGGGTGTAAAACCAACAGAACTTTTAGTTTTAACATTTACTAATGCTGCTGCTGCGGAAATGAAGAGCCGTGTTAGAGGCATGCTTAGTGAAAGGCAAGATTTAAGAGATTCTATTTCCTTACTTGAACAGGCCTATATTACAACATTTGATTCATTTAATCTTTCAATGTGTAAGAAATACTTTTATGCCTTAAATGTTTCACCTAATATAGGTATTTGTGATGCATCATCAATGAAAATTAAAAAAATTGAAATTATTGATGACATTTTAAATGAGCTTTATGAAGCCCATGATGATGCTCTTGAGGATTATTTGAATAATTTTACTGATAAAAGAGACGATATTTTAAAGGATAATCTTTTAATTCTTATAAATGGTCTTGATAAGCTTGATGATTCTTTAGACTATTTAAAGCACTATAATGAAAAATTCTTTTCAGATGATTTTTTTGTAAAAATTAAAGATGATTATCTTAAACTATGCTTAAACTATAAAGAAAAGGCTGTAAAAATATTAGAGGATTTAATGTCTAGCACTGATTCAGTTAAAAGTCATAAGCAAATTCAAGAAATTATTGATACCTATTTAAAAAATAATTATGAAGAAATCAAGGAAGCGGCTTTAATGGTACTTCCAAGAAAGGGTAAAAATGATGATGAATCATTTTCGCTTTTAAAGCTAAAATTAAAAAAAGAGGTTCAAGATCCCCTTTCTTCCCTTACAAGGTATGAATCCTTAGATGATGCTATAAATAAATATTTATTATCAAAAAAATCAATTAATTTATTTATTAATATTTTAATTAAATATTATGAAAGAATAGAAGAATACTCCTCTCAAACTGGCTTATACGAATTCAATGATATTCAAAAGCTTGCAATAAGGCTTGTTAAAAATAATCCAGATATAAGAGAAGAAATGAAAAAACAGTTTAAGTATATATTGATTGATGAATATCAAGATACTTCAGATTTACAGGAAATATTTATAAGTTATTTTAAGAACAACAATCGTTTTATGGTTGGTGATATTAAACAGTCAATTTATCGTTTTAGAAATGCTAATCCTAATATCTTTAAACAAAAATATGAAAACTATTATCCTATTACGAAGGATAATTATCCTTCGTTACAGGAAACATTAAAAAACGCACCTGGCTATTTAATTGATATGAATCAAAATTTCCGTTCAAGAGCAGAGGTTCTTTTAGATATTAACAACATGTTTTCACTTTTAATGACTAAAGAGGTTGGTGATGCAGAATATGCTAAATCTCACCAAATGAAATTTGGTCTTACTGTTTATAATAACCAAGCATGTAGTGATGAAAAAGGCTTTAGTAGTGATTTTATTTATTATCCTTATAATAAAGAAAAAAAGATTGACCGTGCTTATTATGAGGGCTATATTATAGCTTCCGATATTAAAAGTAAGCTTGGAAACTATATGGTATTTAATAAGGATTTAAAGGGCTTTAGGCCGGCAACCTATGATGATTTTTGTATTATTCTTGATAGGAAGGATCATTTTGAGATTTTTAAAAGAGTTCTTGAGGCTAATAATATACCAGTTGTAATTTATGCCGATAGTACTGTTTCTGATTCCTATCCAGCAATGGTTATTTTAAATATTTTGCATCTTATAAGCTATCATTATTTAGCAAAATTTACTAGTGATTATTATCACGCCCTTACGAGCGTTTTAAGATCCTTTATTTGTCAAAAAAGTGATGAGGAAATTTTTGAGATTGTATCAAATAGAAATTTAGACAATGAAATTTCAAGGAATGCAAGAAGCTTATCTTATCTTGTAGATACAACTGATTGTGCAAGTATTTTAAATAAGGCTTTGGAGATGTTTGGATTTTATTCTAAAGTTAAGCTTGTATCAAATATTAACGATGCTCTTCATGCTGTAGAATATATTTCTAATAAACTTGGTGAATTAGCTAAGATGGGCTATAATTTTACTAAAATAGTAGAAGAACTGGATATCCTTATAAAAAATGGTGAGGATGCTAAATATTCAATGGACGTTTCTACATCCCACGGAGTTAAAATGATGAATATTCATAAATCTAAGGGTCTTGAATATCCTATTTGCTATTTTGCAGATTTTAATCATGCCTATAATAAATCAAATGTAAAAGCAGGTACAGGCTTTGATTTGAAATATGGAATTTATATGCCTATTAATGATGAAGGTATTGATGATACGATGATTAAAGCCTTATATAAGGACACATGGGTAAGAGAAACAGTTTCAGAAAGACTAAGATTATTTTATGTAGCTCTTACTAGAGCTCGGGAAAAAATGATTTTTATTCGAGATATTACTAATTCTGATGACTCTAAGGATACTCAAAGTCAATCGTCATTTGGTCAATATTTTGATTATATTGAGGCTAAGGCTCCAAATATTATAAAGAATAGGATTGATTTAACAGAAGATTATTTTTCTGGCTTAGATGTTAAGGCAATTGAAGGTCATTTTTATTCTTTAGGCCTTAAAAACAATAATGAAATAAAATATGAGTCACTTAATTTGGATATTAAAGAAATAAAAAATGATCATATTTCTAAGCGTATGAATAAGTTGTCAAATAAGCATTTAGATACAATGCTTGAAAATGGTCTTAATTATCACTATATCTTAGAAATGCTTGATTTTAAGAGGCCATTTGAATCTTTAAATGAAATGAATATTGATTTAAGTAGTAAAAAAATTATTGAAAATGTTTTGAAAATGGATTTGATGAAAAATATTTCGCATGCTAAAACTTTACATGAATATGAGTTTTCTAGTATAATAGAAAATAAGGCATATCATGGAATTATTGACTTGCTTGTAATTTATGATGATTACATCGATATTATTGATTATAAGCTTAAAAATTTTGATGATGAAGCATATGATAGACAATTAGGACTATATAAGGCTTATGTTAAAAGTAAAACTAATAAACCAGTTAAATGTCATTTGCTATCTATCATAGATGCCAAATCACGTGAAGTTGAGGTATGAAAATGAATTATTATCGTATTGGTAAAATATTAAATACTCATGGTCTTAAGGGGGACCTTAAGATTATGGTTGTATCGGATTTTGAAAGATTTAATGTTAAGGATAAGGTTTATTTATACTATAAGGACGAATATATTCCTTTAGTTGTAAAAAAAAGAACGGATTATCCACCTCATATTCTTGTTCGCTTTGAAGGACTTGAGGATATTAATCTTGTTGAAAAGTATAAAGGATATGAACTATTTATTAGTGAAGATGAACAACAACCACTTGATGATGGTGAATATTATTTTCACGAATTAATTGGCCTTGATGCTTACAATGATAGAGCTGATTATAAAGGTAAGGTTATAGATGTAAGAGAAGTACCTCAAGGCTATTTACTTGTAATTAAAATGGAAAATGGAAAAAAAGCTTTAGTTCCTTTTCGCGATGAATTTATTGGTAAGGTTACTAAAGAAAGAGTCATTATTAAAGAGATAGAGGGGCTTTTCTAATGAAAATAACGATTGTAACTTTATTTCCTCATATGTTTGATGGCTTTTTAAGTGAATCAATAATTAAAAGAACAATTGATAAGGGCTTAATTGAATTTAAAATTGTTGATTTAAGAGAATACTCACTTGATAAGCATCATCATGTTGATGATACTCCTTATGGTGGAGGAGCTGGTATGGTTTTGAAATGTGATATTATGGACCGTTGCTTAGAGGCGAATAAAGCATTAAATTCGCACATTTGTCTTATGACCCCTCAAGGACATCAATATAAACAAGAGGACGCTAGAAGACTTAGTATGCTTGATGATATAATTCTTGTTTGTGGTCATTATGAGGGCTTTGATGAAAGAATAAGAGATTATGTTGATGAAGAGATTTCGATTGGAGATTTTGTCTTAACCGGAGGGGAACTTCCTTCAATGATAATTTCTGATAGTATTACAAGACTTCTTGATGGAGCTATTTTAAAGGATTCCTATGAAGGAGATTCATATTCTAATGGACTTTTAGAATATCCTCAATATACGAGACCTCAAAGCTATAAGGGAAAAGAAGTTCCATTTGTTTTACAAAATGGAAATCATAAGGAAATTAATAGATGGCGTCAAAAAGAATCTTTAAGAAGAACCTATTTAAGACGTCCGGATTTGCTTGAAAAATATCAAATGACAAAGGATGATTACAAGCTACTTGATGAAATCAAGTCAGAAGAAGAAAAATAAACTAAATTCATTAATTGATTAAAATAGATAAATAAACGTTGATTTTATTTTAAAAACATTTCACAATTAACAAATGAAATGGGGTGATTGCAATGAGGAAAGATTTTATCAAGTCTATTTTTTTAAAAAATAAAATATTATTGTTTTTTTACTGCTTAATTGAACTAATTTTTGTATCATCAGAAGTAGCTATTGCCTATGTTTTACAAAAGGTCATTGATTTAATAAATAATTATAGCGTAAATAATTTGTTAATAGTTATTATTTTAGCAATATCATCGATTTTTATTTTTTTCATTTCTTCATATATAACTAGCCTACTTAAGGCTAAAATTATTCAAAAGTTTAAAGATAATCTTTATGATGATATATATAATAAAACTATAAATTCTAGTTTTGATTCTTTAAACAGTAATAATAATTCATTTTATATATCACTTGTTGTAAATGATGTATCTTCATTAGTTGAAAATTATTTAAAATCAATATTAAGTTTTCTTGGGGCAGTATTTTTATTTATTTTATCAATTGTTTATCTTATCTATATCTCACCAATTATTGCTATATTAATATTTTTAACTTCAGTTGTTATTTCCTTATTTCCGTTATTATGCTCTAAAAGATTACAACAAAAAAAACAAAAACATATATCTAGTCAAGAAATTTTTACTGATAAAATAACAGATTTTTTTCAATTTATTTCACTAATTAAAATTTATAAAATATATGACTATGAGAAAAAGAACTTGATGAAAAAAACAACAAATATGAATACATGTGAAGCAAAGTTTAAAATTAGCTCAGAACTCATAAAAATAATTACAATTGCATTATCATATCTTGCCCAAATAACAGTGTTTATTGTTGGAGCAATTTTGGCAGTAAATAATATGATTAAAATATCTTCATTGGTTGCGTCAATTCAAGTATCTGGTTATGTTGTATCGACTATTACAACTATTATTGTTTCATTTGAAATGATTATAGCCTCTAAGCCAGTAAGAGAAAGAATTAACTGTTTTTTTAAGGATGAAGATAGAACAAAAAGTAATTGTATAATTGATAATTATGATATTAAAATAAGTAATCTATACTTTAAATATGAAAACAAAATAATTTTTAATAATTTTACTATTAATATTAGTTATGGTAAAAAAGTTTTAGTATTAGGTGAATCAGGCTGTGGTAAAACAACATTATTAAAAATATTATTAGGAATTAATACTAAATTTGATGGTTCTATTAAATATGGTAATATAGATATAAGAGATATAAATGATTCATTATATGATTTTTGTCTTTTAGTTCCTCAAGAAAATATGATATTTCATGATACAATTAAAAATAATATTTTACTTGGAGCAAGCATTGATCTCAATGAATTAAATAAAATAATAGAATTTACAGGATTATCTGATCTTGTTAAAAATTGTGAAAATGGTATTGATACAATGATTAAAGATAATGGAAAAAACATATCAGGTGGTGAACGTCAAAAAATAGGACTAGCAAGAGCATTGATTAGAAAACCAAAAATTCTTTTTTTAGATGAATCATTTTCGGCCATTGATAAAGATTCAACAATTACAATAAAAGATAAGCTCTTCGATTTGCCTATAACAATAATTGAAGTCTCACATCATAATTATGAACTATCAAAATATGATTTTATTATTGATTTAAATAAAATTGATTAAATATAAGATGACATAATTGTATTAAAAACAAAAGTTTAGAAAAAAGAATAAAATAATTTATTTAAAATAGCTATAATTTCATAACTTTAGAAAGTCAAAAATTTAGTGTAAAAATAGCTAATTTTTTGACTTTTCTTTTACACAAAATTGTTATATAATGAGCTTGAAATTAATAAATGACGGTACTACTTCTAAATCACATAGAAGAGGTGATGTTTATGATTAAACATAAAGTCCTCCACTATGTAATGGAGGATTACTCTAAATGTTAAGCTTTATAGCTACAATTTTAAGTATTGTAATTTCAGTATTTAGAATTGTTAAATACATTTCAACAAATAAACTAAATTATAAAAAAACAATTGACACTATAATGTCTTTATGGTAAAATACAAAAGGCTAGAAAGCTAGTCAAGGCACATTATTCCGCTGAAGAGACAACGCTTCATGAATTTTGGGTGATAAGGAGCGTGAAAATTATGGCAAAGGGTCAAGCATTAATCAATGAAATTACTGCACAATACCTAAAGCAAGATGTACCAGCATTCCGTCCAGGTGACAATGTTAAGGTATATGTTAAAATTGTAGAAGGAGATACTCATCGTATCCAAGTTTTCGAAGGTTTAGTAATTAAGCGTCAAGGTGGAGGTATTTCTGAGACTTTCACTGTTCGTAAGATTTCTTACGGTATTGGTGTTGAACGTACATTCCCTGTACATGCACCAATCATTGACAAGATTGAGGTTACTCGTCTTGGTAAGGTTCGTAGAGCTAAGTTACATTATATTCGTACACTTTCTGCAAAAGCATCTCGTATCAAAGAACGTCGATAATGAGATTATGGATCAGGTTTATTCCTGGTCCTTTTTTGTTTACTTGCAAAGTGACTCTTTTTAGAGTATAATGATTTCGAATTTAAATGGAAAAGAGATGATTTTGTGAAGCTAAAGAGAAAAATAAAACCTCAATTTCTAATAATTATATCATTTTTATGTGTTATATTAGCAGGAACACTTTGTTTATTGCTTCCGATTTCAACAACAAATAGAAAAGGCCTTTCCTTCTTAGATGCCCTTTTTCTTTCAACATCATCAACTTGTGTTACAGGTCTTTCAACTATAGCAGTTGGACCGACATTATCTACATTTGGTCATCTTATTGTTTTGATATTAATTGAAATAGGCGGTCTTTCCTTTTTAACCTTAGTATCATTTATTTATTCTCTTGTTGGAGCTAAGATTGGTGTTTCTAGTAGGTTATTAATGAAAGAAACCTTAAATCAAGATACTAGTAGAGGAATTGTCCAACTTGTAAAAAAGGTTGTACCCTTGGCATTAATTATTCAAGCAATTGGTGCCTTATTATTATTTTTTATTTTTAGATTTAAGTATGATTATAGTTTTCTTACA
>ERZ1106922.153-NODE-153-length-32420-cov-10.202904_pt1 | contig 32420 bp, 27 predicted proteins | sample MGYA00403656_ERZ1106922 | MGnify/ENA primary metagenome ERZ1106922 (study PRJEB35170, sample SAMEA104062453) | human gut metagenome | biome: human gut; feature: human-associated habitat; material: faeces | place: Denmark | collected 2012-10-12 ... | reverse complement strand
ACCCCGCGGCGACTCCGAAACGTGACTTTACGCCGAAAAGCCGCGCTTTTCGCGTCTGAAATGACGAAAAATATTTCAAACGAATTTCAAAAAGAAATCCGTTTGAAAACTTTTCGGAATAAAGGCTTTGCGCCAAACCGAAGCGCACGCTTCGCCGTGCGCAAGGTATATCTAATAAAAGCGCGGGGAGTTCCGCATACTGTATGCGTGAAGAAGTTTTTGAGTTCGGCTGTGTTTCTGGCTGTCGCGGGGGTGGCGGCAAAGCTCATAGGCGCGCTGCATAAACTGCCGCTCATGGGGGTGCTCGGCGCGGAGGGGACGGGACTTTATCAGCTGGTTTTCCCGATGTACGCCGTAGTGATAGCGGTGGCGAGCGGCGGGATAACTCAGGCGGTGAGCCGTGCGGCGGCGAGGGAGGGCGGCGACGGCAGGACGTCGCTCAAAGCGGGGATCGCGCTGACTGCCGTATCCGGCTGCGCGGGCAGTCTGTTTCTCGCTCTTGCGGGCGGTATGCTCGCTCGGGCGCAAGGCAATGCGGACGCCGCCTCGGCGTATCTCGCGCTTGCTCCCGCGGTCGCTCCCGCGTGTATCGCGGCGGCGCTGCACGGATGGTGGCAGGGCAGGCGCAATATGTTCCCTACGGCGGCGAGCAGGCTGGTCGAGCAGACGGTCAAGCTGTTCGTCGGGCTGGCTCTCGCGCACGCTCTCATGCCGTCGGGAGTGGAAAAAGCGGTCGCGGGAGCTGTGCTCGGAGTGACGGCGGGTGAGCTTGCCGCGGCGGCGTCGCTCGCGGCGGGCACGGTTTTTGCCGTCCGCGGGAAAAAGAGCCGCGCGCCGCTCCGCCCCATGCTGCGCGCGGTGGGTACGGACGCGCTCCCGGGCGCGTTTTCCTCCGCCGTCATGCCGCTCCTGCAGTTGGCGGACAGCCTTCTCATCGTCAATATCCTCGTCGGCTGCGGGCTCGAGCCGTCGCAGGCTACCGCGCTGTACGGCGTCGCTACGGCTCCCGTGGGCGCGATAGCGAGCCTGCCGCCCGTATTCACGATGGCGGGAGCTTCGGCGCTCCTGCCGCTGCTCTGCGCCTCGGAGGACGACGCCGAACGTAAGCGGGCGACGGGGAACGCTCTGTCTGCCGCCGTCCTCGCGGGCGGCGCGGGCGGGGCGCTGATGTATGTGTTCCCGTCGGAGATACTTTCCGTTATATACCCGTCCGCAACGGGCGCGGCGATATCCGCTGCGGCGGACGTGCTGCGGCTTTCCGCTCCGGGCGTGCTTCACCTGTGCCTGATACAGACGATAACCGCGGTATTGCAAGCCAAAGGGAGGTCGTTCGTGCCCGCGCTCGTGCTCCTCGGCGCGGGTGCGGTCAGGATCGCGCTCACCGTCGCCTTGGTCCCGCACATGGGCGTGGCGGGCAGCGCCGCCGCGACGAGCGCGGGATATGCTCTCGCGCTGGCTGCGGACGCTTTCGCGGCAAGAAAGGAGCTTGCGGGCAGCCTGAACGCCGCCGACGTTTTCAAGACCGCCGCGGCGATAGCCGCGGGCAGCGGAGCGGGCACGCTCGCTCTCGGGCTTCTTCACGGCAGCGGGATATTTGCGGCGGCGGTGGGGAGCGGAGTATTCGCTCTCGGCGCGCTGCTCGTCATCGTGGCGTCGGACGCCTTTTCCGTGAACGCGTTTTTGCTGCGCAAATTAAAGGAAATAAAATTATTTTCTTCGCGTTCCGCCAAAAAATCCAAAAAGTATTGACAAATCGGACATATTAAACTATAATCATAGTTGATATGTTTCTATATGACTTCGATACATTCGGTATCATATATACCGCTGCGGTCGCGGCTCTCATCGTCCTGCTCATTATCCCGACGGTCGTTTTTTGCGTGCGCAAGGCGCCGACGGGCGGGGCGACGAAAGCGTTCCGTGCGCTGGATATAGTGCTGCTCGTACTTCTCGTTGCGGCATGGGCGGTATATGTGCTCGCGCGGCTGACGGTATTCGGACTGCATATTTCCGCGTCGGGCGGCGACGCGGCGTTCACGCTGGACGGCGAAACGCTTTTTGCACTGCCCGGCTGCGCGACGCTGACGGACGTAGCCGCCAGCGTGCTCGGTACGCTGCTCCTCGGTGTGCTCACGTTTTTGTGCGTGCTCGCGCTCGTCCTGTCGTTCGCGCGCAGGCATAAAGAAGCCGCGGTCGTGGTCGTATCTTCCGGATCGGCGGAAATGCCTCCCGTGAGCGTCACCGCCGAAGAGATAGTTCCCGCGCCCGCCGCTGACGGTCCCGTCGTCCGGGCGTCGGTCACGGAAGAAGCCGCGGAGTCCGTTGCCGAAGAACAAGTCGCGGAGCCGCAGCCGGAGATCGCCGGACCCGCTCCCGTGCGGGCAAAGACGGAGCCGACCGCTCCGCCGCGCCCGGCAGCCGAGGAGGGACGCGTCGTGACGGAATACTCGGACAGGGCGAGAGGGACTTCGGACAAAAGATACTCCTCGTCGCTGCAGATGCCGGGAGGGCGCAAAGCCCCCGTGCGTCCGCCGCTCACGAGGCCGCAGGACGAGCGTGCCGAAAGGGAAGCGCGTCTGCGCGGAGAAGAGGGGGCGCGTCCGCTGCCCGTTACGCGCAAGCTCGTGATCACGAACAGGATGAACGTCGTGAACATGTACAACGAGTATCTCAAAGAGAAACGCGGACAGGAAAAGGGAAAAACATTTTCGCCGGAAACGGATGATAAAAAATAAACCATAAGGTGGGAAAGGAAAGGTCATGTATCAGATAGGGATCGATATCGGTGGAACGAGCGTCAAAGCGGGTCTTGTCAAAGAGGGCAGGATACTCTCGTGGAAATCCGTGGAAACGGACGTGGACGCGGGCGCGGACAAAGTCATCGCGGATATAGCGGGGCTCGTCAACGCGCTCAAAGACGACGCGGGCGACAAGGTCATAACGGGCGTAGGCATAGGCTGCCCGGGAGCCGTCAATTCGTGCTCGGGAGTGGTAGACCAGGCGTATAACCTCAAATGGGAGTACGTTCCTCTCGGAGAAAAGATGCAGCGTCTTACGGGGTACCCGACGCGCGTCTGCAACGACGCGAACGCCGCGGCGCTCGGCGAGGCGAAGTACGGCGCGGGCAAGACGTATAAGAGCAGCGTGTTCATCACGATAGGTACGGGCATAGGCAGCGGCATCATAATCGACGGGCGTCTGTTCGAGGGCAATCAGTCCAAGGGCGCGGAGATAGGTCACGTCGTTATCAAGTCGGGCGGCGAGCCCTGCACCTGCGGGCGCCGCGGCTGCTTCGAAGCGTACTCTTCCGCGACCGCGCTCATACGCGACACCAAGCGCGCGATGCTGAAAAACAAGACGAGCAAGCTGTGGGAAGTTTGCCCGGATATAGACAACGTCAGCGGCAAGACGGTGTTCGATGCCATGCTCATGGACGACAGAGCCGCCAAACGCGTGTTCAAGAACTACATAACGATGCTGGGCGAAGGGCTCGTGAACATAGTCAACGCCCTCCGTCCCGAGGCTATCATCCTCGGCGGCGGCGTATGCGCTCAGGGCGACGTGCTCCTCACGCCTCTCAAAAAATACGTGGCGCAGTACGCTTTCGGCGAAGGTCCTCACGTCGGCATCCATACCGCGACGCTCAAAAACGACGCGGGCATCATAGGAGCCGCCGCGCTCGTCGCCTGGGCGGATAATTGAATAACGACCTGAAAGAGGCGTGCGGAGAGCACGCCTCTTTTCGTATCCGTTGCGGGCGAAAGACGCTTTATCGCCGTTAATGCATTTCGTGCCTCAAAAACGACATCTCGCGCATAAATGTGGACGGCGGTCCGTCGATGTGCTATAATTGAAGATATTCGGAAAGGACGGGCAAAATGAAAATCAAGATAGCTGTGGTGGACGACGAAAAAGAGAGCGCAGATACCCTTGTCGGTTTTCTCGGAAAATATTTTTCGGCGATAGGAGAGGAATACGAAACGGTCGTTTATACGGACGGTATGGATCTCGTATCCGCATATAAGCCGTACGATCTGATATTCATGGATATACGGATGAAAGGCTTGAACGGGATGGACGCCGCGCATACCGTTCGCGGCATGGATAAAGAAGTCGCCATCGTGTTCGTGACCAATATGAAACAGCTGGCGATAAAAGGGTACGACGTAGGCGCGCTCGATTTTATCGTAAAACCCATAGATTACGCGAATTTCGAGATGAAGATGCGCCGCGTTATGAACGAGCTGCGCCGCCGCAAAGACGTCCGCATAATGGTGTCGCAATACAATATGGGCGCGGTACTGAGTTCTTCGGAGATATATTACATAGAAGTGCTCGGTCATACCGTTATATACCACAGCTCACGCGGCGAGTACAAGACCAGAGGTTCGCTGTCCGAGCTGGAAGAAAAACTTCGTCCAGTGCATTTCCGTTCGTGCCATCGCTGCTATCTCGTGAATCTTGCGTTCGTTGAGGAGATAAACGAGAACGGCGTCGTGGTCGCAGGGCAGTCTCTGCCCATGAGCCGTTTGAAGAAAAAAGAATTTTACGAAGATCTTGCGAATTATCTGGGGAGAAGCCGCTGATGCTCGAATATCTTCGTACGGCATTTACGACAATGGATATAGACTTCGTCGTGCAGCTGATGGCGGCGGAGGTGTTGTTCGTGTGGCGCGCGCCTAAACGCCGCCTGTTCGTGCTGCGTTGTATTCTCGGTATATGTGTCTGCGTGCTTGCGTCCGTGCTGTGGACGGGCGCGGGGAATCGGAGCTATTATTCGATAGCGGGCGCGGGATACTTCGTGCTCGCCATATTGCGCTATCTTTTCCTTTTCGCGCTGACACTGCTTGCTCTCGCATTCTGTTTCCGTCTGTCGTTTTCCGAAACGCTGTTTTACGGCGCGGGCGCTTACGCCGCGCAGCACGGGACATTTTCGGCGATGATTCTTTTCAATGTGTTATTGTCGTCGGGGATGTCCGTTTTTCGCAATAATGTACTCAACGAACTGTATACGGCGGCGTTTTTCATATTGTTTTATATAGCGGTATACTTAGTGTTCGCGCGGAGGATGACGCGCGAGAAGATACACGTGGGAAGGCTCAAGGTATTGTTTCCCGCGCTTTTGCTCGTTCTGACGTCCGTTGCGGTCAATCTGTATTGGTTTTTCGGAGGTTCGATCGACCCCGTTAATCTGCTGTACCCGATAGTGTGCTGCGTGATGGCGCTTTTTATCTTATCCGGACTGTTTGAAAACAGCAAATTGCAGACGGAGAACGAGATAATAAACGCCATGCTCGAAATGAAAAAGGATCAGGGCGATCTTTACAAAGAGAGCATCAACATCGTGAACACGAAGTGTCACGACATGAAACATCAGCTCGCGGCTCTTCTGCACGCGCATGCCGACCTGCGAGAATACGCGGAAGAGGCGATAGAACGCATAAACATTTACGATAACATAGCGAAAACGGGGAACGAGGCTCTCGACGTCGTTCTTACGGAAAAGAGCCTGCAATGCGAGGCGAACGGCATAAAGTTCACTTATATGGCGGACGGTGACAGCATCGCGTTCATGAGCGCGGCGGATATTTATTCTCTGTTCGGTAACGCTCTGGATAACGCGATAGAGGGGGTGAAGAAAGTTCCGCCCGACCGCCGCGTTATCGAGATGAACGTTTTTTCGTCCGGCGGCGTGGCGACGATACATTTCGGAAACTTCTGCGGCGGCGATATCGTATTCGAAAACGGCTTGCCTCTGACGACGAAAACGGACCGCGCGTATCACGGGTTCGGAATGAAAAGTATCGCGTTCATAGCGAAAAAATACGGCGGAGCGATGACGGCTTCCGCGGACGGCGGGATATTCGACGTTAACGTTATAATGCCGCTGCCGTCCGACTTCCGTGACATCTCGGGGCGCGGCAAAGGCATTTCGTGACGTAAGTCATTGACATTCTTCCTTTTTGTGGTACGCTTACGGTGTCCGCGGCGGAATGCGGATAAATAAAAAAGGAGGAATGAAAAATGGAAAAGAGAAAGGGCAAGGTACTGCCCATAATTCTCATCTCGGTGTTCGCGTTTTTGCTTGCGGTCACTCTGGTGGTGGATATTCTCATTTTCGGAGTATTCGGCGATCAGCTGGATAAGGCGTTCGTCGCCGTAAAGACGGACGAGGAAAAGGTGGCGGAGGCGACCGCCAACGGTCTTGCCGTAGCGGAGGACATACAGGACGAAGGCACGGTTCTGCTCGAAAACAACGGAGCGTTGCCGCTTGCCGTTTCGTCGTCGTCCGCGACGCCCGTCAATCTGCTCGGTTACCGCGCATACGATCCCGTATACGGCGGAACGGGCTCCGGCGGTTCGAGCTACGACGAGAACAGAGTGGACTTTTCGACGGCGCTCAACAACGCCGGTTTTGCGGTCAACCCCGATCTTGCCGAGGTATATGAGGATTTCGCTTCGGGCGGCGGCAACACGTTTGCCGTCAACTTCTCCGTCAACGAGCCTGCCGCGACGCAGGATCTCGCTACGGCGATGGAGCAGGACTACATATACACCGGCGACGCGTCTTTCGACGCAATGAAGGAGTATTCGGATATCGCGATCGTGGTCATCGCGAGAGCGGGCGGCGAAGGAAACGATCTGCCGGTATCCATGGCGGAGCTTACCGAGTATGCGCCCGATCAGGCTAAACATTATCTTGAGCTCAATTCCGCGGAACAGTCTCTCATAGACAACGCGAAAGCGACGTTCGGGACGGTAATAATCGTCATCAACTCGTCCAACGCCATGGAGCTCGGCTTCATCGAAGACGGCGACGGCGGAAAGGATGCGGTCGGCGATGTCGACGCGGCGCTTTGGATAGGCGGTCCCGGCGACGTGGGCTTCGTGTCCGTTGCCAACGTGCTCAAAGGCAGCGTGAACCCCTCGGGCAGGACGGCGGATATATATCCGTACGCGGTGGAGACGATACCTTCCTATTACAATTTCGGAGAGTTCGAATATACCAATTCCGTCGATTCGGTCAAGCGTCCGGAAAGCAGCGCAGCTGTCGGCAAACCCGCTTACCTGATAGAGTATCAGGAAGGCATATATGTAGGCTATAAGTATTACGAGACGAGAACGTCTTACGATTACACGACGCGAGAAGGCGAGGAGCGCACGGGACTCGATTACGACGATGTCGTACAATATCCGTTCGGTTACGGCTTGTCCTATACCGATTTCTCGTGGGAAGTAAGCGGCCTTCGCGAAGAGGGCACGATGAACGGCAACACAGAATTTACGGTGACCGTGGACGTCACGAATAACGGCGACGTTGCGGGAAAAGACGTCGTCGAAGTGTACGTCACCGCGCCTTATCGTTCGGCGTCGGCGGGCGGCAGCGGCATACAGAAGTCCGCGGTCACTCTCGTGGGCTTTGCCAAGACGGAGCTCATACAGCCCGAGGACTCCGCGGAGGTGGAGATAAGCTTCACCGCCGAAGATCTCGCTTCCTACGACGATCTGAAGTATTATTCGACGACCGGTTCGTATGTGCTCGAAGAGGGCGATTACGTCATATCCGTGCGTTCCGATTCGCATACGGTCAAAGGCGGATCGTACACCTATACTCTCGAAGAGAACGTCGTGTTCAACGACGAGGAGAACGCCAAGGGCGTGAGCGCGGATTTCGTCGGTAAGCGCGAGAGCGACGCCGTGCTCGCCGTCAACCGTTTCGACGACGCCCGCGGCGAGGTCGAATACATGACGCGCGACTCCTGGAACATCGTCCCCGGCACCGACAGGGAAGCGACCGCCGAGCAGCTCGAAGCGTTCGAGAACGCGCTCGTCATAGACGAGTCCGAATATGTGAACGCTTCGGACGTTGCACCCGTGCTCGGAGCCGATCACGGAGAGGACAAGGTAGTCATAGAAGATCTGTTCGGCAAAGATTACGACGATCCGCTCTGGGAAGATCTTCTCGACCAGCTCACTCTCGACGATATGCGCTCCATACTCGGCGCCAACGGCTGGGGATGCAAGGCGATAGACAGCATAGGTCTGGCGCAGATATACGATATGGACGGACCTTCGGGCATCAGCTATGTGTTCGACGCGTTCATGGGCACCGTAACTTACGAAACGGTCAGATATCCGGGTACGGTGGTGCTCGCTTCTTCGTGGAACACCGCGCTCGGCACCGCGTTCGGCGACGCGATATCCAAAGAAGGCGACGCATGGAAGGTATCCGGCTGGTACGCTCCCGGAGCGAATATCCACAGGAACCCCTTTCTCGGACGTAATTTCGAATATTACAGCGAGGACGGCGAACTGTCCGCCGCTATGTGCGGCGCGGTGGTAGGCGCGGCTCAGGACAACGGCATGTATTGCTACGTCAAACATTTCGCGCTCAACGAGCTCGAACTCAACCGTCACTACGGGCTTTGCACCTGGTCTACCGAGCAGGCTATGCGCGAGATATACTTCCGCCCGTTCGAAGCCGCTGTAAAAGACGGCAATTCCACGGGAATGATGAGCTCTTACAACAACATCGGCACGACGTGGGCGGGTGCGAGCAAAGCATTGCTTACCGACGTGCTCCGTAACGAGTGGGGCTTCGAAGGTACCGTTCTTACGGACAACAACGAGGAGCACGGCTTCATGAGCATAGAGAAAGCCATCCTTGCGGGCGGCACTACTCTCCTTTACGGCTGGGGCACCAAACAGCTCGAAACGCTCAGCGCTTCCGCTTCCGGTCAGCTCCTTATGCGTGAAGCGTGCCATCGCTATCTCTATACCGTAGGCAACAGCTATGCCGTCGGTTATGAGTACGAGATGCCGTTCTGGCGCAAGCTCGCCATCGGTCTGTCCGTCGCGGCTTATGTGATATTCGCCGCAGGCGTCGCCGCGGGCGTGGTCATATTGGTAAAACGCGGCAAGTCCGAATAAAGTACGCGCATGCGTGAAAACAAAGGAGATCGCTCGCTTGCGGGCGGTCTCCTTTGCCGTATGTTATTTGCGTGAAGCTCCGTCTGTCGTCCGTCACGCTCACCCCGCGAGTTCGTCCAGCCGGATGAAGGCGTCGCGGTATATATCGACGAGCTTTTCGAAGTCGGCGAGGGGATAACATTCGTCGGTCTCGTGCATGTGCGTTTCTCTGCCCGGGAACACCGCGCCGAAAGCGACGCAGCCGGGCAGTTCCTTGGCGTATGTGCCGCCGCCGATATGCAGCGGGCGGGAAGAATAGTCGCCCGTATGTTCGCGGTAGACGTCCATCAGCGTGCGCACGAGAGGGCTGTCCTCGTCCGCGATGAGCGCTTTCGCGGCGTGTAAGACACGGATATCCGTGCCGCGGGGGAACGCTTTACCGAGCGCTTTTACGGCGTCGCCTGCCGTGTACATCGCGGGCAGACGGAGGTCGAGAGTAAGCGTTATGCGGCGATCCGAACAGCTTATCATGCCGATGTTGAGAGTGGTCTTTCCGCTTTCGTCCTCGCCGCCCAGTCCGAGGCGGGCGGGAGAAGAGAGGTCGCGGAAGAGTTCCGCGGCGGCGCGCAGTCCTTCGTCGCGCGGCAGCAACTCCGCAAGGCGGGGGAGCAGTTTTGTTATCGCGTTATCGCCTTTTTCGGGCGCGGAGCCGTGCGCGGATACGCCGCGTGCGGTGATGCGGAGCATACCGCCCTCCTCGGGGATATCCTTCGCGCGCTTTGCGGCGGGGGAGCCCGCACGGATAGCCGCACGGCAGAAGTCGGGGACTATGTTGGGACGCGTTCCGCCCGAAAGTTCCGCGAGGCTTGCCGCCGTTTCGTCGCTTTCGGGGAGCGTTACCGCTATGTGCGCGATCCCTTTTTCGCTGGCGGTGACGGGGAAGTCGGAGTCGGGCGTGAATGACAGCGCGGGTATCTCGCAGCCGGACGACACATAATGCTTTATACATGCCGAGCCTTCCTCTTCGTTGCACCCCGCTATGAGCCGCACGCGCCCGCGCAGCGTGCGCTTTTCCTCCGCAAGGCGCGCGAGCGCGTACAGACAGGCGACGAGCGGACCTTTATCGTCGCTCACGCCCCGTCCGTACATCATGCCGCCGCGCACGTCGAGGGTAAAAGGCGGGCTTGTCCAGCCGTCGGACGCGGGCACGACGTCGAGGTGGGCGAGCGCTCCCGCGGTGAGCTTTCCTTCGCCGTACTCCGCCCAGCCCGCATAGCCGCCGCATTCGCCCGTTTTCAGTCCGAGCTCCTTTGCCCGGGAAAGGAATATGTCGAGCGCGCGCCTGTTTTCCCTGCCGAAGGGGGCGTTTTCTTCCGCTGCCGACGCTACCGACGGCACCTCTACGAGCGCCGCCAGATCTTTTATCATGTCTTTTGTATCGTCGTTCATGCTTTTATTATATTTTATGTACAAACTTATGTCAAGATTATTCACGAAAACTATTGACATTGCGGTTACCTGCGTGTATAATATGCGGTATGAATGCAGTATGCTTAACGGGTAACCGCCCGCATAAACTTCCGTTCAGAGAAGGCAGCCGCGAGTACGACCTTCTCAAAGAGCGCATGCGAAGCGCCGTCACGGAGCTTATCGGCGAAGGCTATACGCATTTCATCACGGGGATGGCTCTCGGGTCGGATATATGGTTCGCCGAAACCGTCATAGACCTGAAAGACGTGTATCCCGGTATCACGCTGGAAGCCGCCGTGCCTTATGCGGGTCAGCGCGACAGCCTTGCGGCTGCGGACAGGTTCCGTTACGACGCGGTTCTCGCAAAATGCGATAAGGTGAGCGTGCTCGGCACTGAGTATACGAAATACTGCATGAACAGGCGCAACAGATACATGGTGGATAATTCGGACGTCGTTCTCGTCGTGCTTTATGCTGAAACGGGCGGCACCGCGAGCACCGTGGCTTACGCCCGCAAAAAGGGCAGGCGTATCGTCGATCTTTCGGCTAAGTAAAACGCCGAACGCCGCAGGGCACGGGCGAATAATAATATAGTAAATAATTCGGGGGAAACGATCCGACCGAGATCAGGAGATAAGTCACTTATGGAGAAAAAAACGTATATACTCTGCCCGAGGTGCGAACTCAATTACATGGATTCCCGGGAAAAGTATTGCGACGTATGCAAAGCCGAGCTGGGTATAGGCGAGGCTAACTTCCTTCTTCCCGACGAAGAGGACGAATCCGAAGGCAAGCTCTGCCCTATATGTCACACCAACTATTGCGAAGAGGGCGAGGACATGTGCATCGAATGCAAAAAGGAGATGGCAGCCAAAAAGGACGATGACGAAACGGATACCTGGAACGACGACGAGGAAGTTGCCGCCGAGATGGATAACGACCTCGACGATATGCCCATCGGCGACCTCGACGAAGAAGAGGAGGAAGAGGAAGAACAGGTCGAAGAGTACACCGAAGATCCCGACGACTTCGACGATCACGTCTCTCTCGACGATCTTCCCGACGACGATGAGGAAGAGGAAGAGCCCGACGAAGAGTGGGAGGACGACAAGTCCGAATAACGCCGTCGGAAATACGATATGACTTTATGCGGCATTGTCCGCTCACGCCCGGAGGAGCTCCTTCGGGCGCTTTTCTTTTCATAAATCCCGCTCCCGCGGCATACGTTATAAGCAGTAATAACAGGAGGGCACAGGTCAATGACGGAAACTTTGAGCGCGGGGTATACGGAAAAAGCCGCGGTCATGCAGACGGTGGCGCGCATGAACGTCAGGTGCGAAGGCGCGTCGGGAGTGCTTGCGGTGAACGCGGCGGCTTCCGTGCGCGTGAGCGAAGTCATAAGCGGGGAGGTCCGCCTTGCGGGCAGGGAGTATGCCGAGGTCACCGTAGCCGCCGAGGACGGCGTAAGGAAAGCGAGCGGCACCGCGGAGATATCCGACCGCGCGGAGATACCCGGCATAACGCCGGACGTGCGCGCTTTCGCGCTCTGCCGAGTGACGGATACGGATATAGTGTCGGTGGGCGGCGGCAACATAACTCTCGCTTCGGTGATAGAGATCACGGTGATGGTAGAGCGCGCCGCCGTGCTGCCGCCTTCGCCCGAGCCCGAGGACGGGATATTCACGGACAGCGAGAGCGTTCGCTTTTCGCGCCTGACCGCGAGGGTGACGGGCAGAGCGGAGAGCGGGGAGAGCGAACGGCTGAATATCGTCGAAGTGCTGTGCTGCAACGCGGGGCTCGCTCCGGAGGCTCCCGAGACGGCTCTGGACGCGATATACGCTTCCGGCAGGTTCATCCTCGACGGCGTTGGAAAGACCGCGGAAGGGCTGCTGACGCCTTTTACGGTCGAATTGCCGTATAACGCCGAGATCGCGGCGGAGGGCGTGCGGCGCGGCGACAGGGCGTTCATGCGCACGGGTCCCGTTACCGTGACGGAAAATTACGGCGAGAACGGATTGACGTTGCGCGCGGGCGCGGAGCTTGATCTCGACGTTTACTGCGAGGTGAGCGCGGGTATAGTGACGGATGCTTTCTCGCCCGTAAAGGAGCTTGAGCTCGGGCGGGGCGAGGTGTGCGGCGCGCTTGCGGGCGATCCCGTGACGTTCGAGGAAAAGGCGGAAGGCTCCGCGATCCTCGCGGAGGGGGACAATGCGGATAAGATCACCGCCGTGTGCGGTTTCCGCGCCACCGCGCTTTCCGCGTATGCGGAAAACGGCAAAGTCGTGCTCGAAGGCGCGGCGGGCGGCTGGGTGATATATTCGGACGCGGAAGCGGGCAGGAGAAGCTCCGTGAACGTCGAACTGCCTTTCCGTTTCGTTACCGACATCGACGCGGAAGACGGCTGCGAGCCGCAGGCGGACGTGCGTGTATGCTCAGTGTCCGCCCGTCCGGCGCGGCGCGGCGAGATCGTTCTCGTCTGTGCTCTCTCATTCACGGTGATGCCCGTCGCGCGCGTGTGCGTCCGCCCGGTCACGGGGGTAAGCGTGAGCGGAGAGAAAGAGGACAGAACGGGCACGCTCTCCATGCACTGTGCCTCGGAAGGCGAAACGCTGTGGGAGTGCGCCAAAGCGCTGTCCGTCCCGCCCGACGCCGTTCTCGCGCAGAACCCCGAGCTTTCCTTTCCGCTTTCCAAAGGGGATAAGGTGTTCGTGTTCCGTTCCCGTATATCCCGCGCGCCGTGAGCGCGCGGGTATTCGCTTGCCTAAATGAGCGCGCCGTGCTATAATCTTTTCATGAGAGTAAAGGCTAACGGTAAACTCAATCTTGCGCTTTTCGTGACGGGGTCGCGCGGCGGACTGCATACGCTGGACGGGGTCATGCACTCCGTCGACCTCGGCGACGAGCTGGAAATAACCGAAAGCGCCGAAGTGCGGGTAACGATGCGCGGCGCGGAGTGCGACGAAAAGAAAAACACCGCTTACCGTGCGGCGACGCTCGTAAAAGAGCGCTACGGTCTCGTGCTTTCGGCGGATATCATCAAGCGCCTGCCCGTCGGCGGCGGTATGGGCGGTTCGTCGGCGGACGCGGCGGGAGTTCTCGTCGCCGCGGAGAGGCTGCTCGGACGCGATCTGACGGATCTCGGCGCGGAAGCGGGCAGCGATGTGCCTTTCATGATGCGCGGGGGCTGCGCGAGAGTATCGGGCACGGGCGATGAGCTGGAGCGCCGCGTGCCGCTCTCCTTTACCGCGCTCGTCGTAAACTGCGGGCAGGTGGACACCGCCGCATGTTATCGTGAGTTCGACCGTATGGGGCATGACGGCGGCGATCCGACGGCGGCTATCGGCGACGTCTGCCGCGGGATTTTCCCGCGTGCGCCGTTCAATGCGCTGCTCGCTCCCGCGAGGGCGTTGCAGCCGCGCATAGCGGAGTGCGAGGAGCTGGCGAAAGCGCACGGCATGAGTATATATCTCACGGGCAGCGGCGGCTGTATGTTCGTGCCGGACGCGCCGCGGGGAGCGGAGGAAATGTTCTCCGCCGCGGGCTTCGGATGCTTTACCGTGCGTTCGGCTGCCGCGGGAGTGGAATTTCTCGCTTAAAGCGCGGCGATGAGTTCGGCGATTATGCTCGCGTATTCGACGGAGCCGTCCTCGCCGTAAAAACAGAGGGGCGGGTAGGCGACGCACCACCAGTTGGCGCCCTCGCCGCTCCCGAGTTCGACGATCAGCGCGTCGTATTCGCCCGCAGGGTAAGTGACGTCTCCGTAAGTGCGGTCGGGGAAAGTTTCGCGGGCGACGTAGGCGTTCGCGCCGTAACCGAAACCGCAGGCGGAAAGGATGTCTTCGGCGATGTCCTCGGCTTCGCCCGCGCAGGACTTTACGATGCGGTACGCTTCGGCTCGGCTGCGCGCGCTGCCGACGCGGGGCGTGAGGTATTCGACGATCTTGTCGCGCACGACGTATTTGATCGCCTGGTCGACGTCCGAATCGGAATCCGCGCGGATATGTATGCGTATGGGCTCGTCTTCGGAAGCGCAACCCGAAAAGGGCAGCACCGCGAGCGCGGAAAGGGATATGAGCATTACTATTACGGGTGTGACATACTTTTTCATACCCGTTATTTTTGCCGTTATCAAATAAAAAACAGCCTTCCGTTACATACTTAAAATGTTGTTTTTTGTAACAAAAAGGAGGCAGAACATGAAAAAAGCGGGAACGCTGCTGCTCGCGCTCGTTATGGCCGCGGGCGTCGGAGCGGCGGCGGGAGGTATAACGGCGGCGGTGACGGACGTTTCCGTTACGGCGGAAGCGGCGAACATCGTCAAGGGCGACACTTCCGCAAACATCACCGCCGTGCAGCGCAGGCTGAAAGAACTCGGCTATTACAAGATAGCCGTAGACGGTATCTGGGGGCCCAAGACGCTGGCGGCGGTAAAGGCTTTCCAGCGCGACTACGGTCTTACCGTGGACGGCATAGTGGGAACGTGGACGGAGCGCAGCCTGGGTATCACGCTGTCGTCCTCGGGCGGCGGGTATTCGTCGCCGGACAGGGATCTTCTGGCGCGCTGCGTGTACGCCGAGGCAAGGGGAGAACCGTATACCGGGCAGGTCGCGGTGGCGGCGGTAGTGCTCAACCGCGTGGATTCGCCGTCCTTCCCCGATTCGGTGTCCGGAGTCATATACCAGCCGAACGCCTTCACCTGCGTAAACGACGGGCAGATAAACTATACGCCGGACGCCACCGCATACAGCGCCGCGGACGACGCGCTTTCGGGCTGGGATCCGACGAACGGCTGCCTGTATTATTACAACCCGGCGACGGCGACGAGCAAGTGGATATGGTCTCTTAAAGTGGAGATCACGATAGGCAGACATTCGTTTGCGAGGGGGTGATATGAAGACGTCGACGAAGATACTTACCGCGGTCACCGCGGTCGTCATACTCGCGCTCATAGCCGCGGTAGTCGCTCTCGGGATAGGGCTGCACGGCGCGGGCATGCGCGCGGCGGAAGCCGAGCGGCGGGTGGACTATATGTACGAAACTGCGCTGTGCGAAAGTCTGGACAGCGTAAGAGAAACGGAAAACGACATCGCCAAGATGCTCGTTTCCGTAGACCGTAAGGCGAATATAGGGCTGGCGGCGGATATCCGCATGAACGCGGGCAGCGCCGCGGCGCGCGTGGCGACATTGCCCGTAGACGTGTATTCGTATTCGGGGCTGGAAAAATTCCTCAATCAGGTGTCCGATTTCATGTCCGGCTATATCCGTGCGGCGGAATCGGGGGCGGATACCGAAAAATATTCGGAGCAGTTCGCCGCTCTGCACGAAACGGTCTCTTCGGTACGCAGAAAGCTGGAAGAGGCTGCGGACAAGCTGGGAGGGGATTACTCGCTCGCAGCGGATATCAACGAGTCGGGCAGCTTCGACATAGGCGAAGGCGAATTCAACGTCGAGTACCCGAGCGTCATTTACGACGGACCGTTCTCTGACAGCCGCGACACCTCGTGGAAGGCTCTCGAAGGCAAGGCTGAAGTGAGCGAAGAAGAGGCGGCTTCGGTGCTCGCCGAGCGCCTCGGCATGAGCGACGTCCGCATAACCGGCAAAATGTCCGGCGACGCCGAACTGTATTACGCCGAAGGCAAGCGCGAGGGCGTCGACGCGACGGCAACGGTCACCGTCCGCGGCGGGGAGATAGTGACGTTCACGGCGCACGGCTCCGAAAAACGCGGGGGAGACATCGGGCAGGAAAAGGCGCAGTCGCTCGCTCTCGGATACGCGGAAGCGGCGGGCTGCGACGACTCGCTCGTTCCCGTATGGTACAACACGTGCGACGGAGATATGCTCGTCACGCTCGCGCCGGAAAAAGGCGGGATATTGTATTACCCCGACCTCGTAAAGGTCAAGCTGCGCGCGGACGGCAGCCTTGCGGGCATCGAAGCCGAGTCATACCGCGCCAACCATCGCGAGCGCGAACTTCCTGCCGCGCGTATGGATAAGGATGCGATACGCGGCTGCGTTTCGCCGCGGCTCTCGGTGGAACATATCCGCCTCGCGCTCATCCCCGACGGCTCGTCCGAACGCCTTTGCTACGAGATCTCTTCGGAGTATGACGGGCTGGATTACTTCGTCTATATCGACGCCGTGAGCGGCGCGCAGGCGGACATACTTCGCGTAATAGACACTTATCAGGGAAAACAGGTCATCTGAAAACGCACGGCGCATATCCCGACCGTGCTTCCGATTGGCATTCGTACTTTACGACGGCTCTTTTATGAGGTCGCGCGCCGTAAGTTTCTCGGGAAAGGGTAAGGGAAAACCCCTCTTTGGACAAAGAGGGGTTTTCCCTTAAAATCTTTCAATCGAAATAGCTCACGGTCTCCGTGCGGGGTTTGCGGGGAGCGGGGGCGTGCTCGGCGTAGCCGAGAGCGCAGCAGCCGTAAACGCGGTGGGAGGCGGGGACTCCCGCTTCGGTGAGCAGGTCGTGCAGCTTGTCGCAGTTGTCGTGCCCGAGCTGGTTGATCCAGCACGTTGCGAGCCCGAGCGCGTGCGCGGCGAGGAACATGTTCTCGAGGGCGCAGGCGCAGTCGTCGCGCGAAGTGGGGTAGGCGGGATCGGCGGAAACGACGACGAAGACGGGCGAGTGATAATTGCACGAATAGCCCTTATCGCCGTTGCGCTCGAGATTGGACTTTACGGACGCATCGCCCGCGAGCGTGCGGACGCGCTCGTTCATCCGCGCGAGCCAGTCGGCGTTGGTTATCACGGCGAAGTGCCGCGTAAAGCGGCTCATGCCGCTGGGCGCATAGCGCGCCGCGTCGACGATCTTGTCGATCTTTTCCTTTTCGGGCATGTCGGGTCTGAACGCACGGCACGTCCCTCTGCTTACGATACATTCGATCGCATCCATGGATGTTTACCTCCTTGTTCCGCTGCCGCAGCCTTTGCAGGTCGCGCAGTTGTGCGTGCATTCGCCGCCGCCCGCGCCGCCTATATTGCCGTAGCACTTGCCGGAAAAACTCTGTCTGAGCCTGCCCCCGCATTTCTCGCATACGGGAGCGTCTTCCGCGGACCTGACCAATTCTTCCTGACGGTGTCCGCATACCGTACAGACGAACGATAATAACGCCATTTCAGCCTATATCCTCCGTTATCTCTTTGCCGCGGGAGATCAGCGTCCATTTGTCGAACCCTATCTCTTTGAGAGCCGCAGCAACTATGCCGTAATTGTACCCCGTACGCTCGGTGCGGTGCGAATCGCTGCCGAAATTGACCTTGCGCCCGCCCAGCTCGTAATATCGTTTCATTATGCTGAGGTCGGGCAGGCATATCGTGCCCTCGGCGGCGCATCCGCCCACCGACGAATTCGCTTCGAGTATCTTGCCCTTGCGTATCACCGTGAGCAGTATGTCGTCCAGCTCCTCGGGGAAATCCGAATAAACGAGCGTCTTTCTCTCGAAGGGCGAGGGGCGTCCGATGTAGCCGAGGTGTCCCACCGCGTCCCAGCGGTAAGGCGCGTCCAGGCTCTCGCGCACGCATGCGAGGTATTCGCGGTATGCCTGCTCGCGCGTGTAGCCCTGCCAATACTTCTTCCAATAACAGTCCAGTCCGTGACAGACGTGTACCGAATTGATGACGTATCCGAACGGGTGATCGCCCAGCTTCTTCGCTATGTCGGGCACGTCCTCGGGAGTGTAACCCACTTCCACGCCCGCAACGACTTCGATCGCGGGGAACGCGCGGTTCGCGTTTTCTATGCGGCGGAAATACTCGTCGGTTATGAGGTAATTGAATATGAATTCGCCTTCGGGGCGCGCGTCGTTGGGAAAACCGAGATCCATGTGCTCGGTGTAAGCGATATACCCGAAGCCCGCTTTTGCGGCAGCCTCCGCGCCCTCTTCGGGCGGGCGGGAACTGTCTGGCGAGAACAGCGAATGGTTATGGCAGTCCGCTTTCAATTTCCGCGCCTCCTGAGGTCCTTGCCCGTGAGCGCAACGCTCAGGCATACGCGACGGTCGAACAGCCTGCTCGTCGTGCGTTCGCCGTACCGCTCGGAAAGGGCGGCGGGGGAAAGGTTTGTCGTTATAAGGGTATGCCGGCGGGCGTTCATGCGTTCGCTGACCACCGTGTAAAGGTATTCGAGCGTGACGTTGCGCAATATGCTTTCGGTGCCGAGGTCGTCTATGACGAGCAGGTCGGCGTCCAGCATGGCGTCCAGCGTCTCAGAGCGGGAAGGTTCGAAGGACGTGTGATAGCTGCGGCAGGCGTCGTTGAACGCGAACGCGGTCATGAACAGCGCCGACCATCCGCGCGAGCCCAGCTCGTTGGCTATAGCAGCCGCAAGACAGGTCTTGCCCGTGCCAACGGATCCCACAATTAAAGTGTTGATATTTTTTGTGTGCGGGAATCTGTCGCAGAATATCTTCATATTAGAGTACGCCGCGTCCATAGTGCCGCGGTCGGCGTCGTCGAACAGCGAAAGATCGCAGTCGGCAAACGTGAACGCGGGGGTAGGAGAACCTCCTGCTTCGCGGCTCGCCCTGCGGCGCACGCAGTCGCAGTACCTGCCGTCGGCGTATCCGCTGTCGCCGCAAACGGGGCAGCGGGGAGCGGGGTCGAAGTCCGCGGGGGAAGCCCCGAGACGTGCCATGATACCGTCGCGTGCGGCGGTGAGCGCGGCTATCTCGCCGTCGCTTTTGCCGTCGAGGATCGCTGCGCGCAGCGCCTTTTCCGCAGCGTACAATGCCTCGTCGGAATCGAGAAGTTTTATGTATCGCTCGCGAGCGGCAGCCTGCCGCTCGGCATATTCGCTTTTTATAAGGCTTGCCGCCGTTTTGAGATCCATGTTATCAGATATCCTCCGGCTTAATGTGCATAAGTTTATAGTTGAGCTTTTCTGCTTCTTCCGTACTGATTCTATCAGGGGTTACGGAATTTGTTCCCGAGTTCCTGCCGCCCGCCATGCGCTTGGCGCTCTCGACGTCGCTTATGCCATTTTCGTGGAATTGTTTGACGAGCGTGTGCATGCGCGCGCGCGGGTTGGCTTCGCCCATGCTTCGCTCGGCGGCATAGCCGAGCAGCTCGGCGGGGATATGCCAATAGTTGGTCCAGATGTTGTAGCTGTCGCGGTCGCGGGATGTCACGTCGCCGCTCACGCCCATTTTTGCGAGCAGCGCGGATATCGCCGCGTCCGACTTGCTCTCGCCCGCGAAGCGCGCGCGCACTTCCGCCTCTCCGGTCAGACCCGCGTCCGCGCACTCCTTCAGAAGAGCGTTCATCTTTTCGCACGACTTCTTCTCGCGGCGGAAACAGTAGTCTGCGACGAGCATGAGAGACTGTGCGTCGAACCCCATTTTGAGCCATTCCTTGACGTACGTCTCGGCATAGTAGTCGAGGTGATTGTAGCGCACGTCGAGGTGGGCGAGCAGCTCTTTGGTGAGCGTGAGCAGATTGGCGCGGTTTTCGCGGTACTCCGCGATGTCGCGCAGCTCCGTGAGCCCGTCCGCATGGTAGCGGGTGAGGAGCGTATCCAGCCCCTTCATCTCGCCGTATACGCCTTTGGCGACGGAAAGGACGGCGGCTGGGGAGAATCCCATCTCCTCCGTCCATTTGCGGTACAGCCGCACGTCCTCGAAGTCCTGCGCGCGGCGGATCTTGAGGACTTTGAACACCTTCGCCACGTCGGCGGAAACGATGTCGTAAGAGGACAGTTTTGTCTCTACCTCTTCCGTGGTGCGGCAGCCCTCGTTCGCGAGGTTGCGCGCGACCGTGACGATATATTTCCAGCCCACGCTTTTGCCCTTCAGGCGGGCGCAGTATGCGATGATGCTGAGCATCGCGTCCGTGTCTATATGGTAGTCTTCGATGACCGAATAATATTCGTTGAGTTCGCTGGGCAGGAATTCGCGGTTGGGGAACATGCGCATGAGCATCTCGTTGAACGCAGTGAACTTCTTTTTGGAGAACGCCTTGTGCGACGGGCGGGTATAGCTCACGGGCTTGTACTCTATCTCGAAGGGCGGCACCGCGGATATGCGCACCAGCCCCTGTTCTTCCCAATAGCGGAACGCTTCCATGACGTCGTCCTCCGTCATGCCCAGCAGTTTCGCCATGCGGTCGGGGGAGTTGTCCGCTCCCGAATTGCCCTCGGCGAGCATTTTGCCGTATATGTATACCTTCGTATAGTTTTCGGGCGCGAACGGCATTAGCTCAAGTATGAATATGTTATCCAGCTCGATGCCCGTCTTTGCCGTAAGTTCGCTGCTCAGCCGCGTAAAAGCCATAAGTCCTCCGTAAAACCGCGCCCTTCATCGGCGCACCTTGTATTATATCACTATCCGCGGCTTTTAACAAGCGATTAAGGGGCATTCCTTGCATGACGCCGGTAAACTATAACTGAGTTTTTAATTCAGTTCAGGTGTACAAAAAATTTTTTTAAAAAATTTTTTACCATTCTCAATTACTGATACACATGTATGTTATAATATTAAAAAATATTGCGGAGGGTAAAAATGAATAAATTAAAGTGTGAAATGTGCGGCGGTACTAATTTTATAAAGCAGGACGGAGTTTTTGTTTGTCAATATTGCGGGTGTAAGTATACTGTTGAAGAGGCAAAGAAAATGATGGTTTCCGGTACCGTAGCGATAGATAATTCCTCGTTCGTTATGAGTAGTTTGCAGAACGGGCGAAGAGCAAAACAAAAGGAAGATTGGGAGGAAGTCCAAAAGTATTATAATTTTGCGGAGCAATACGATCCCACGAATACGGAGGCTGTCTTTTATAGCGCATACGGCAAAGCACGGCAGGCTTTGATCAATGAAAATTTATTTGCGCGGCAAGCAGTCTTTAATTCGTTTGTTAAAACCATATCCATATTGGACGATAACTATGACGTTGATAAGGATTATGACGAATATCTGAAAACTTTCGAACAGATAACGAAAGATCTGTTGGATATGTACAATAGTTCGTTTGTGTATAGAACGCAACGGTCGGGAATAATAGAGATCGGAAGCGATAAGGCGGAGACCGCTTATCTTTTTGCAGATGTGCGTGACGCATATTGCGAAACATTGATCAACATTGCCGGAAAGTACAAAAAAGATCCTAAGGCATGCCCGTATTATGATTTTGCTATTTCTATGTTGGAAAATGCTTTGCGTAATCGCATAGTACGGATGCGAACGTCCGAGGAAGATGAAATACTCGATAAAATTATCGAGTATAATAAAAAAATCAATGAAATAGATCCTTCGCATCAAATACCGTCGCGAAAGGAAGTAATCAAGAAATGCGGTGTAAAATCGTTCGGTTGTTATATAGCGACTTGCGCTTACGGATCTTATGATTGCCCCCCTGTTTGGGTGTTAAGAAGATTCAGAGACGAAAAATTGGGACATTCGTTTTGGGGCAGGATGTTTATCAGAATATATTATGCGATAAGTCCCATATTGGTAAAATTGTTCGGTAATTGCAAGTGGTTCAAAAATTTCTTCAGAAAAAGGTTGGATAAGCTGGTAACTAAGCTGCAAAACGAAGGGCTTGCCGATACTCCTTATCAGGATCAGGATTGGAGAAAATCATAAAGACGGATTTAACGAGTCTATATATTCTTGTTATAAAAATATGCACCTCAAAGTTCGATGAACATTGAGGTGCATGTCATTTCCGTTTATTGATGGTCGGGATGCGCAACAGTTACGATTTTTTCAGCGTATACCCGTCTTTTGCGTCGAGTATCGACCAGCCCATGCGGGCGAGTTCGTCGCGCAGCGCGTCGCTCTCCGCCCAGTTTTTGGCTTTGCGTGCGGCGAAGCGCTTTTCGGCGATCTCTTTTACGTCCGCGGGGATGTCCTCTTCCTTTTTCTCGGTGCATTTGTCGAGGGAAAGCCCGAGCACTTTATCGGCGCGCATGGCGGCGTCGTAGATATCGCGGGAAGGAGGATTTTTGAGCAGCGTCCACAGTTCGCCCAGCCCGAGGGGGATGTTGAGGTCGTCGCTCACGGCTTCGGCGAACGCTTTTTCAAAACCGTTTATTATATCCGGGTCCGTTTTCGCGTCCGACGCCGCGCATGCCGCGAGGAGCGCGAGCAGGCGGGAGTACGCGGTCTTGGCTCCGTCCATGCCTTCGAAGGTGAAGTTCAGCTTCTTGCGGTAGTGCGTATTGAGGCAGAAGTAGCGGAAGTCCATGGGGGAGTAGCCTTTGTCCGCGAGTTCGTCCAGAGTGTAGGTGTTGCCGAGGCTCTTGCTCATCTTTCGGCCGTCCACCTGCATGAACTCGACGTGCATCCAGTAATTGACCGCGGGATGACCGAGCAGAGCTTCGGACTGCGCGATCTCGTTCTCGTGGTGTATGGGGATATGGTCGACGCCGCCGGTGTGTATGTCGAAGGTGTCGCCGAGGTATTTGCGCGACATCGTCGAACATTCTATGTGCCAGCCGGGATAGCTGCGTCCCCACGGCGAATCCCACTGCATGATATGCTCTTTGGGAGCTTTCTTCCACAGAGCGAAGTCTGCGGGATTGCGCTTTTCGCTGTTGACGTCCACGCGCGCTCCCGCGATATTGTCGGACAGGCGGGTGTTGCCTGACAGCTTGCCGTAAGAGGGGAACTTGGAGATATCGAAGTAGATGCCGTCGCTCGTTTCGTAGCCGTAGCCTTTATCCACGAGCTGCTCTACGAATTCCAGCATATCCGCTATATGGTCGGTCGCCTTGGCGACGACTTCGGGGCGTTCGATGTTCAGCTTATCCGTGTCTTCGAAGAACAGTTTGGTGAAGTGCTCTGCGATCTCCCACGGCGTTTTGCCCGTCTTTTTCGCGGCTTTTTCCATCTTGTCGTCGCCGTCGTCCGCGTCCGAAGTCAGGTGCCCGACGTCCGTGATGTTCATCACGCCGAGCAGCTTATAGCCGTTGAATCTGACGACGCGGCGCAGCGTATCCATGAAGATGTATGCGCGCATATTGCCCATGTGCGCGCGCGAGTATACCGTAGGTCCGCAGGAGTACATGCGTACTTCTCCGGGGCGGACGGTGCGGAGTTCTTCTTTTCTTCTCGTAAGGGTGTTATATACTATCATGCTTTTAAGTCCTCATTATTTGTCTGCGCCGGGGCGAGAAGAGAATATCTTTTCCAGCCGCCCTATGCGTTCGTCCATCGCCGTGAGACGGTCTTCGACGGGGTCGGGAAGAGCCTGGTCGAGGTCGTCCGTGCGTTCGCCGTTCAGCCTTACCACTACGCCGGGCACGCCGACTACGGTGGCGTTGGCGGGCACGTCTTTGAGCACCACGCTGCCCGCGCCTATCTTGGCGTTGCGCCCTATCGTGATGGGACCGAGCACCTTGGCTCCCGCGCTTATCATCACGCCGCTCTCAACGGTGGGGTGACGCTTGCCTTTGTCCTTGCCCGTGCCGCCGAGAGTCGCGCCCTGATATATCGTAACGTTGTTGCCGATCTCCGTCGTTTCGCCGATGACCACGCCCGTGCCGTGGTCGATGAACACGCCGCAGCCTATCTTCGCGCCCGGGTGTATCTCTATGCCCGTGAAGAACCTGCCGACGGACGATATCATGCGCGCGATCAGCTTGAAGCCGCGTACATGCAGATAGTGCGCGATACGGTACAGCACGAGCGCATGAAAGCCGTTGTACGTCAGTACGATCTCCCACGCTCCGGTGGCGGCGGGGTCGTGCGTGCGAGCGGCTTCGAGATCCGCTTTTATCTTGTTGATCTTTCTTTTCATGCCGAACCTCCTTGCCGGCGGCGCGTTACAGGAACGAGAGCATGTCGAGCATCGCGTCGAATTTGCCCACACACTCATCATATTCCTTTTCGGTGGTCAGGAGTCCCTTGAATTTGTCCTCGAGGGCGACCACCGTGCGTTTGAGCACGTCCATGCCCTTTTCGGTTATGGAGTAGACTACCGCGCGTTTGTCCTTGCTGCGGCGCTCTTTTATCAGCTCGCCGTCTTTCTGCATCCTTGCCGTGAGCAGTGCGAGATTGGATTTGACCATACACAGCTTGCTCATCAGCTCCGCGGGCGTGAGCGGACCCTGCGAGATCAGATACAGCAACTTGATCCGCAAGGTGAGCGGCTCGGCGTCCGCAGCAGACACGTCGCATGCACTGCGCGCCGCGATGTTGAGTTCGATAAGAAGTTCTCCGGCTGTTTTTCTCATTCCTGTTACCCCTCTTTCCCTTTGTATTTTCCGTATTGGTTTATTATTATATAATAACGCGTGCTTACAGTCAAGCGAAAAAGGCACCGAAAAGCGTATAAGTTTATCCGCGCTTACGCTAAACATGCCGCGCCGCGATAAAATAAAATACCGAAACGGAAATTTTTTTGCAAAAAGTATTGCAAAAGCCGAGTTAATGTGTTAAAATAGTATAGCAAAGGACGTGATATCTTACGTCCGCGGCGAAATCCACGAAACAGGAAGGGTCCCACAATGAACATTACGGAAGTTCGTGTAAGACTGGTAAAGAAGGAGGAGGGTAAACTTAAAGCTGTGGCATCCGTAACGCTCGACGATTGTTTCGTCGTTCACGACGTAAAGATCATCGAAGGCGCAGAAGGCTGTTTTATCGCAATGCCCTCCAAACGTACTCCCGAAGGCGAGTACAAAGACATCGTGCATCCCCTCAATACCGAGACTCGGGAAATGATGGGGAAGGCAATACTTTCCGAATACGAGAAAGTTAAGAGCGAAGCAAACGCCTGAACGCGGCTCATCGCTCCAACAACATGATATATTACCCGGAATAAAGTGCCCCGATGTTAATTCGGTCGAAGCGCCCCGCCTTTTCGCGGGGCGCTTTTTACGGTTGCGCAGCGGCTTGATCGTAAAATACGAGAAAGCAATTTTTGCGTTCTCGTATTTTACTGACGCCGCGCTACCTGCCGGACGAAAATATCGCCGTCTTTAATGCCATCGACGTAGCCGAGCGCCGAAGGTGCGAACGCACCGATCAACGGGAGGTCTTGCCCCGGAGAGGGCGGTGATCCGCGAGCCGGGTGTGGTGAGCGTAACTGACAGGCGTGGAAAATCGTTTCCGCAGGCATGAACAAAACGGCGGGGTACCGCCGTTTTGTTCATGAAATATATTATTCGATGAATTTTTATATCGCGGTACGTTCGCCAAAAAGGCGGGTCGGCCGTAAAAATAAAAGGGAGATCATGATATGCAGAAGAAAAGAAACGTAGGGCTTATCCTTCAGATCGTGCAGATCGTGGTGGTCGCCGTCGTTTGCGCCGTTGTCTGCCTGATCGCTGTAAATATCGAATCGGGCGAAAATGTCGTTAATACAAATATTTTAGCGATTTTACCGACCATCGTCGTGGTAGGTTTTTATTTGATAATCATCTATCTTGTCGGGACGATCAACGGTCGTAAAAACATGAAAACAAACACCTGGATGTTGACCGTTTGCACTGTATTTACCGTGTGTACGATGATCCTCGGGATATTCGGTCTGATCGGCACTATCATGGTCCGCAAGGATATCAAAGAACGGCAGGAAAGCGAAGCCGCGGCGCGCCGCGTTACGGCGCAGCAGCCTTCCGTTGCACGGCAGACCGAGATAAGCGCAAACGCGCCTGCCAAAGCTGTAGATCCTTTCGGTATGGATACCGATGGCGCGGATGCGGAGGAAAAGACGTTGAAAGACTCCATACTGTACGGTCATGCCACGAGTATCGATATGGTCCGCGAAGACGGGGCGGAATGGAGCGTTACGATAGTCGACCACATTTACAGCTCCGCTTCGGGTAAGAACGAGCTGTATGCGCTCGTCACGCCCTCGGACGGCAAAATGGAGGAGTTCCACATTCTGTTGTATAGCGAAGAGGGGGACGGGCTGCTCCCCGTAGAACCCGATCTCGAGGATATAGTTTACGAAGAGTGGAAAGAAAAATACAATAAGGAGAAGGCAGAAATGCAAAACGAAGAAGAAAAGAGCGACGGCAAGCAGGAAAAGCTCGTTCTCGATCTGTACGACACTATCGTAAGCGAGCGCGATTGGAAATCGTTCCGTAAGAGCGCAACGCAGGAAGAGCTTGCGGTGCTCGCGATAGGTTCGAAATACAGGCTGAGCGGAGTCAGGTTCTTCCTTAAAGCGGTGGTGTCCGTTATCGGAACGATACTTTCCGTGATCATCGGTATAGTGACCGCCGCGGATATGGGCGTGTTCTCGATATTTATACTCGTAGGCGGGTATCTGTTCTTTAACCTGATGGCGTGCAAGTTGGCGGGTTACTCGGATACATATGGCAGCTGTTACAGAAAATTGAATAAGGAATACAAAGAGTTCGTGAGCGGCTTTTTCCGCGACAACGTATTCGTAAGCCTTTTGCGTACCGTAGTGTTGTTGCTTCTGCGGATATTCATCATACCTTATCGGATGATCTTGTTTGCGATCACGCTCTTTATCCCTCGCGCGAGCGATTGGGCGACGGCTCACGGCGGGCTTTCCGGCGCGGTGGTGTCTATCCCTAAGGGCTACGACATAGGTTGCCTCGGCGCGATAGGCAAGTATTACGAATCCTGCAGCTTTACGGACGCTTATTTGCAGCACATCGAAGACGAAAAAGCGATGAAGAGGGCGCGCGTTACCGAATACGAATATGTGGATAATTTCGGAGTGAGGCGTAAGGCATATTCCTCCGACGGGAGTTACTTCTACGATTCTCCCGACTGCACGTACAGGGTGGGAACGAGCGACGACGGCGGTCGTAATATAAAGCTGGATAACCCCGACGTTCCGAGACCGTAAACGTCATGATATGTAACGTTAAAACGCAGTTTTGCTCATCGCGGCAAAACTGCGTTTGTCTTTGTCGCGGAGCGTCGGCATTTCGCGCGTGAAGCGTCGGCGATCTATAAAAAAGATGTATGAGAAAGTTGCTATTTTCCGCAAGCCGTGCTATCTTATATATAAGAAAGCTCATCGGATCGCGTGAACAGGCGATACATTCTCTTGTTCATACGCCGAAAGCAGATCATAGGAGGGCTCCGGAATATCGGAGTAATGACGATCATGAAAAAATTCTGTCTGATCATGGCGGGCGTGCTGGCGGTCGCGGCTATCGGATTAACGGCTTGCGGCGCTCCTGCCGATCCCGCAGTGCATAACATCACTTGTGCAGAGAACGACGATTATCGAGTGATAGACCTGTCCGCAAAAGGGCAGGCGGGAAGCGATATTTTATTCGACGTCGTATCCGAAAGCGTATTTTACGAGATCGGCGAAGTCAGTTATAACGGAACACCTATCGAAAAAGGGTCGTTGGGGTATAAATTCACCATGCCCGATGAGGATGTGACTATCGAAGTCAGGCTGACGCCCGTCACGGAATACGACGATCCGGACGACTATCTTTCCTGGGGAAGTACCGTTATCGACGAGATCTCGGTCGCGAGCGAGAAAGATATGGGATATACGGCTTTGGAGTGTACTCAGGAGTTGCCCCTTGTTTTCGATATGAGCAAATTCGGCGAATATAACAACGTTCTCGATAGGTCCGAGATATTATCTTCCGATCAGAACGTTATTCCCGATGAGGCGTTGAGTTTCGATCCGCTGCTTGCGTCTGAGATAACTTCGGGCGGGACGAACACCGTGCGCGGCGGAAGCCTGGTCGTCGATCTGAAAAAGATCGCTCCGGGCACGGCTACGATCTATCTGTATTTGGATTACAATAATTCAGGCTCCGCCGCTTTGATGAGGACATTTACGGTCACCGAGTACGGCGAGATCGAGATAGATACCCTTGACGTGCCGTTTGTTGTAAAAAATAATACGAGCTACGACGACGAGGAAAACATCACGATATCTTTCACAGACAGCGATCCCGTTTACGGCAGCAATGCGCCCGAACGTCAGAGCTTTAAGCTGAGTGAGCTTACGAGCGGCGAGGGAACGTTCGGGTACGCCGTCGGTCACACTTATTCGATAAGCGCGAGCCGCGCCGTGTTGAGCGATGACGGTATCCACTACGATCCCGACAGTATGGTAAGTTTTTCTGTCTCCGATTGGGTGGGTCCCGGTTCGTCGGTCACCGGTTTCGTTAAGATCGAAGACGGCGAACTGACTTTGCCGAACGTCCCCGCAACGCCCGTACAGATCACCATGAACGACTGAATATACGCCCGATAAGATAGTATCGGGATAAAAGCCATAGCCCGAAACGACTATGGCTTAATTTTATGTCTATGATTTATATTTCGTGTTTTCGGTTTAAGTTTCTTCGGGGGAGGTACGGAGGGGGTCCTTCTTTTCAAAGAAGGACCCCCTCCGGAAAAACTCACACAAGAACTTACACGGAAACTCACACGGAAAACTTACATGCTTTCGTGGAAAGTCCTTTTGATGACTTCGAGCTGCTGCTCGCGGGAGAGCCTGCGGAAATTGACCGCATAGCCGGAAACGCGTATCGTGAGGGTAGGGTACTTATCGGGGTGCTCGTATGCGTCCATGAGCGTTTCGCGGTTGAGCACGTTGACGTTGAGGTGATGCGCGCCCTGCACGAAGTACCCGTCGAGCAGCCCCACGAGATTGGCGTAACGTTCCTCATCCGACTTGCCGAGCGCGTCGGGCACGATGGAGAACGTATTGGATATACCGTCCTGGCATACGCCGCGGTAAGGGATCTTTGCTACGGAATTGAGCGAAGCGAGCGCGCCGTTCTCGTCGCGGCAGTGCATGGGGTTAGCTCCGGGTGCGAGCGGCTCGCCGAGCTTGCGCCCGTCGGGCGTCGTACCCGTCTTTTTGCCGTACATGACGTTGGACGTTATCGTGAGCGCGGACAGCGTGTGCTTGGCGTCGCGGTACAGCTTGTGCTTTTTGAGCTCGCGCGAGAACGCCGTGACGATGAACACCGCCTCGTCATCCGCACGGTCGTCGTCGTTGCCGTACTTGGGGAAATCGCCTTCGGTCACGAAGTCCACCGCAATGCCGCGCTCGTCGCGGACAGGTCTCACTTTTGCATACCGTATCGCGGAAAGCGAGTCCGCTGCGACCGAAAGACCGGCTATGCCGTAAGCGCAAAGGCGGGTGACGTCAGTGTCGTGCAGCGCCATCTGCGCGGCTTCGTAAGCGTATTTGTCGTGCATGTAGTGGATGATGTTGAGCGTGTCCGTGTACAGCTCGGCTACGTATTGCATGACCTTTACGTAGTTTGCGCGCACCTTTTCGTAATCGAGGATTTCGTCGGTGATCGGTTCGATGCCCGGCACGACCCTGACGCCCGATTTCTCGTCCACGCCGCCGTTTATCGCGTAGAGCAAAGTCTTGGCGATATTGCAGCGCGCGCCGAAGAACTGCATCTGCTTGCCCACTTTCATTGCGGAAACGCAGCAGGCGATGGCGTAATCGTCGCCGTAGACGGGGCGCATTACGTCGTCGTTTTCGTACTGGATGGAATCCGTCTTGACGGACATCTTCGCACAGTAACGCTTGAACGCCGCGGGCAGTTTTTCCGACCACAGCACGGTAAGGTTAGGCTCGGGCGCGGGGCGGAGATTGGTTAGCGTGTGCAGGTAGCGGTAAGAGGTCTTTGTCACCATATGCCTGCCGCGCACGGTCACGCCGCCTATGGACTCGGTCACCCAGGTGGGATCGCCGCCGAACAGCTCGTTGTATTCGGGCGTGCGCAGGTGGCGGATAAGGCGCAGCTTGATTATGAACTGGTCTATGAGCTCCTGCGCGCCGCTCTCGTCGAGCAGACCGCGGTCCATGTCTCGCTTTATGAATATGTCGAGGAAGGTGGACGTTCTGCCGAGAGAGGTCGCCGCGCCGTTGTTCTCCTTGGTGCCCGCAAGGTACGCGAAGTAGAGCGCCTGCACGGCTTCTCGCGCGTTGCCCGCGGGGCGGGAGATATCGCAGCCGTAGCGCGCCGCCATGCTCTTTATCTTGCCGAGCGCGCGTATCTGCTCCGCGACTTCTTCGCGCAGGCGTATGCGGGCTTCGGTCATCGTGCCGTCCAGCCGCTCGAGATCCTTCTTTTTCTCTTCGACGAGGCGGTCTATGCCGTACAGCGCCACGCGGCGGTAATCGCCGATTATGCGCCCTCTGCCGTAAGCGTCGGGAAGCCCCGTGAGCAGTCCGTTATGACGGGCAAGGCGGGTGCGCTCGGGATAAACGTCGAACACGCCCTGATTATGTGTCTTGCGGTATTCGGAGAACTTCGCGTCGATGTCCTCGTCCAGCTTGTAGCCGTAAGCGTCGAGCGCGGACTTTGCCATGCGCGTGCCGCCGTAAAGATTGACTATGCGTTTTAAGGGCGCGTCCGTCTGCAGACCGACGATGACCTCGTTATCCTTGTCTATATATCCGGGCGCGAAGTTATCTATGCCCGAGATGATGTGCGTCTCTATGTCGTAAACGCCGCGGTCGAGCTCCTCCTGAAGCAGCTTTTCGCACTTGCTCCACACCGCTTTCGTCTTATCCGTGGGAGGAGCGAGAAAATCCTCGTTGCCGTCGTACGGCGTGTAGTTCTTGAGTATGAACGAGCGCACGTCGATCTCTCTCTGCCAGTTGCCTTCGCGGAAATCTTTCCATTCTTCGTAATTTTCGATCATTGCCGTTTGTCTCCTCCGAATAATTCGCTTTGCAGCTCTTTGCAAAGTTTCGCGTCCATGGGCGGTACGCCGTCGAGCGCGTAAGCCCGTCCCATAGCCGCATATTTGTGCACGCCCAGCGTGTGGTAGGGGAGCAGTTCCACCCGCTGCACGCCGCGCAGTCCGCTTATATAGTCTTTGAGTGCGAGCAAGTGCTCTCGTCCGTCCGTCAGCCCGGGGACGACGACATGCCTTATCCACAGCGGCACGCCGCGTTCTTCGCATGCGCGGATGAACTCTTCAGTTTTGGCGAACGATCCGCCGCATATCCCCGCGAACGCCTCGTCGCCGAGTTCCTTGATGTCGCATAGAGCAAGGTCGGTATGGCGCAGTATGTCGTCGTAATGTCCGTTTCCCGCGCCCGACGTGTCTATGCAGGTGTGCACTCCCGCCTGCTTGCACAGCTCGAGGCATTCCGCCAGAAATCCGGGCTGTGCGAGCGGCTCTCCGCCCGAAAACGTGACGCCGCCGCCCGAAGCCTTGTGGTAGGGGATAAAGCGCTTTATGCGCGATACCAGCTCTTCCGCGTCCGTGAGCGTCCCTTTGCCGAACTCCTGAGTGTCCGGGTTATGGCAGTATTTGCACCTCAGCGGACAGCCTTGTAGGAATACGACGGTGCGTATACCGGGACCGTCCACCGTGCCCATGCTCTCGAACGAATGTACATATCCTTTCATGCGCACTCCTTATCCTGCTCCGATCCGGCGCAGGGTATTCCGCGTCCGGAAGAAAGCGTTTTGCCTCGGGCATTATTGTCGGACATCCGCGTTCGGCGGAAAGCGTTTGACCTCGGCGATCCGGGAAAAAACAAAAGCCGCTCTGTAGCCCGGGACATGACTTTACCCAGACGGCACGGCGACTCTCCCTTCATACTCCCTTGCGGTAAGCTCCGCATCCGATCCGTCAGTCGTATGAAGTATCTTATTTATACACTATATATTGTATTTTGTCAAGCATTTTGACACAACATATAGTAAATAATTTAAGCAGTTTACCGCTTAAATTTCGTGGGATAGGGGAAGGTGCATAGCGGGGTTGATACACGCAAATAACATCGGTCTTTTGCTCCGACTTCGCGCGTACCGCGCTTCGGCGACAGTAGTATGCTCCCTCGTTATTTCCGCGTTTGAACCTCACTCTGCGCCTTCCGCTGTTTTGAGGTTATGGATAAGGTAAGGTTCCCGCCCGCCCGAATTATTTATCCCGCGCTAAAAGCGCGGACATTATTACAGCCCTCTCCGCGTTGCCCCAGAGAGGGTGGTGAGCACGGTGAGCCGCAAGGCGGCGATCCGCGAGCCGGGTGTGGGGAGTGTAGCTGACAGGATAAGTATATACCGCCCGTTTGCCGCGTTATGTTTTTTTGGTCATTTGTTATCGTAATGATCCGGTCCAAGTTTCTCGTAGGGTGTGGTTCGGGGCGGG
>ERZ1106922.140-NODE-140-length-35598-cov-13.849337_pt1 | contig 35598 bp, 17 predicted proteins | sample MGYA00403656_ERZ1106922 | MGnify/ENA primary metagenome ERZ1106922 (study PRJEB35170, sample SAMEA104062453) | human gut metagenome | biome: human gut; feature: human-associated habitat; material: faeces | place: Denmark | collected 2012-10-12 ... | reverse complement strand
AACCCGCAACCCTCAGCTTGGGAAGCTGATGCCATACCATTAGGCCACATCCGCATTCGACCGTTATATTATAGCAGATACTTTCGGCTTTGACAACGATTTCAAGGCGATTTTTATAAAAAAAATCGGTATTTATCCTCGCTTCGCACCAAATGCCCGCGGCCTTATCGTATATGCCGCATACGGAATAAAACGCCGTGCGTCGGACATAATATGATAAAAACGTATATCGTAACGGAGGAATGCTATGAAAGACCTTAAATGCGGGTTGAAGGAATGCAGGTACAACAAGGGCTACTGCTGTTGCAGCAAGAACGTAGCCATCGACAGCCGTACCGACTGCGCGACGTACTCGCCGGATGAGGACAAGCGCCGCGCCACGTTCGAGGCGGCCAGCGATTTCATCCCCGCCAACTACTCGGTGGATACCGCGGTGGCGTGCGCCGCCGACTGCATATACAACAAGTCGGGCAAGTGCTCCGCTCACGGGATAACCGTCATGAGCAGCGACCGCGAACGCGCCGCTTGCCTGAGCTTCGTCAAGTCGTGACGCATATGCTGACCTGCGCTCCGCCTCTTTCAAGGGCGGGGCGTTTTTTGGTGCGAGCGCATCGGACCCGGAGTCGCGTTACCGTAAAGCCCGAAGGACTTTTGCGCATAAGCGCCGAATATATTTCTTAACGTAGCGGCTCTGCGTATCGTCCGCGCCCCGCCCCCGAAACGATGATCTGACGCCAGGAGCGTTCGCGTATTTGAAGCGTAAAGCGAATAACATCGTTCATAGCGCGATACATGGAGGCGCTTATCCGAAAAAAATAAAACATTTTTGTCTTTTTTGACAAAAAAATTCAATAAGCATATTGACAAAAGCTATGGGGCGGGGGTATAATGAAAATACCTTGTAAAGGTATGTATATCCGCGTCTGCGACGGTAGCGGAACGTCGCTCAAACAAACGCCTGACCATCCGTGCGACACACATTACTTATTTGGAGGCTATCATGCAAAGATCATGGACAAAAAGCATCGTTACGCTTTTTGCCGTCGCGATCGTCACGTTGGTAGCGTTACTGTTCGCAGTCTTTTTACCCGCAGACAGTACGCCGGCCTACGCGGCGGAGCCGGTGGAAGGCACTACGACGACTGAGCAGGTGAGCGATGCGAGCGGCGTGATGGATGCCGATGCGCTTAAAGCCGCCGTCGAAAAGGGCGGTGAAGTGGTGCTCGGGAGTGACATCACGGCAGACGTGGTCGTTCCCGCAACAGTTACCGTTACCATCGATCTCAACGGCTATACGCTGACTAATGACGGCGACCACACCATCGTCAATAACGGTACGTTGACGGTCGAAGACAGCAGCACCGGAGAGACCGGCAAAGTGGACAACGTCACGCACGGAAAAGGCGCGCTGGTCAACTACGGCGTCGCGACTCTTTCGGGCGGCACGTTCACCAGGAGCAAGGAAGCATCCATCTCGTCAAGTGACGGCAACGGCAACAGTTGGTATACGCTCAAGAATTATGGCGAGATGACCATTGACGAAGGCGTTACCGTCACCACCGGAAGCCCCGAAACATCGACCGGGGAGTACTCCTCGCTTATCTCGAACGGCTTCCAGAGCAAGTCGGATTATAACTCACAGAAAGATAAAGTTACCACGACCAACGTGGCGAAGCTTACGATCAACGGCGGCAAGTTCAGCGGCGGACTCAACACCGTAAAAAACGACGAGGTGTATTCCGATGATGATCAGGTACTTTCGTCCACGCTCGTCATTACGGGCGGCGAGTTTACGAATACGGCACAACACGTTATATTGAATTACGGCGATGCGAAGATCTCGGGCGGCACGTTCGACGCGCCGAGCGCAAGCGCCGCGATATGGAACGTTGCTTCTGCCGGCGATGCAAGTTATTCCAAAACATTGGGAAAGGCGGATATAACGGGCGGTACGTTCAACGGCGGTACTTTCCTCGGCGGTCTGAACTCGATAAAGAATGACGATTACGGCGTGCTTACCATAAAAGACGCCACCGTTAAAAACGTAGCGCAGGCGGCTCTTCTCAACTGGAACGTCGCTACCATAGAAGGCGGCTCGTTCTCCACCGATGGCGGATCGGCAGTCATATTGAACGGTTATATCAACGACACTATGGACAAGGGCGAGCTCACCATAACGGGCGGTGAGTTTACTACAAACGGCGGGGATTTTCCTCTTATAGCGCGTATGGATGGCAGTAAGCCCACGGGCGGCGTCATTACCGTTACCGTTACCTCGACCAACGCCGATCTTGTCGCGGCCGCGATCAACGTGCCCGGAGTCACTACTTACGTTAAGGAAGGCGATGCCGTTACCGAAATGAGCGTAAGCGACTTGGCCGGCCTCAAGGAAGCGCTCAATACCGAAACGGTCAAGAAGATCACGCTGGCGTGTGACATCACGAGCGATGAGTCGTTGTTCTTTGAGCGAGATGTGACGCTGGACATGAACGGATACGAATTGACCGTTGCAAAGACTACGACGTATGAGCAGAACGGAAAAACGTACACCTATCATCCTGTCGTGATCGACAAAGCGAATGTCACGATCGTCAACGGCAATATAATGGTCGGCAAAGGCGTTTACGCCAATCTTAATGCCATACTCGTTACCAACGGGGCAACACTCACGCTCGGCACCAAATCGGATGAAACGGTCGTCGAAGATGACAGAGTGTTTGTGACGACGAACAGCGGGTACGGAATAGTGGTGTCCGGAGGCGCTGCTCTCAATATGTACGGCGGTTCGGTCACTGCCAAGTGGAGCGCGTTGGGGACCAACAATACCACCGGTACCGCCGCGTTCAATGTGTACGGCGCGACGCTGGAAAGCACGGATGATTCCGCGATATTCATGTCCTGCTACACCGATGTCTATCTCAAGGATACTGCGGTAATTGGCAAGACCGCCATAGATATCCGAATCGGCAATCTGACGGTGGACGGCGGTTCCATCACCAGCACTTATGACGGATACCACGAAATGACGTATGATGAAGTCACGGCTTCCGGGACGTTGACCGGCGGCGACGGCTCCGCAATACTCGTCAAAGCCAACTACTATTACGATAATGCGAATAAAAGCAACGAAGTTTCGATAAGCATAAGCTCCGAAACCACGATCACGGGCGCGGTCACGATATACGATCTCGATGGCGTGGGCAATATGCTTGACGGCAAAGAGAACGTCACGGACCAGACAGTAAATCTCCAGACTTTCGTGGACGAGCTTAAGACATCGCATGCGTCCGTCGAAACGCATCTCTATGACGTTGCGCCCGCCGACGGATCGGGCGACGGAACGATAGTCGACGTCGATAAGGTACATGCGGACGCGGGCGAGCAGGTCACCGCCATCGTTTCTTCGCTCGACGAGCTCCGCGCCGCGTTTGCGGAAAAAAAGATCGGCAAAATAGTGATCGGCGCTGATTTCGAGATAAGCGGGAACCGCATCGAGATAGGGGATATCAACGATCCTAATGCGGCGACACGGAGCATTACGCTCGACCTCAACGGCCATACGCTTAAGATAGGCACCATCCGTGTCAGCGATACGGACAGTAGCGCAAACACCGCGGCGTTGTATCTCGGATATAACGTGTCTTTGACCCTGACCGATACGGTCGACACCGGTATCATCGACGCGAGCGGTGCGAACGATCTTACCGTTCCCATCGGCGCGATGCGTAGTAGCTCCACGCTTACCGTAAAGAGCGGCACGATAATCGTCGATACCGATCGCGAGTCTTGCGTGTTTGCGCGGGGCGGCGGCAAGATCGTTATAATCGGCGGTACGTTCATCAATAACTGCACGTCCGAATATGCTTACGGCGGAGGTAGACCCCTTACCGTAAATATAGAGAACAATTCCACCTCCACGATCGATATTACCGGAGGCACGTTCAAGGGACGCAACCCCATGTCGGGTGACGACAACACCGACGTCGCGTTTGTTTCGAAAGACTCCAAAGTTGTCGAATATAAGAGCGGCAACATGGAAGTCGTCGCTCAAAATAGTGAAGTGACTGGTGACGATGTAGTTGCGGTCTATACGTATGCGGATAACGAAACCGGCGATACGGTCGCGACCGTCTACACCGAGGACGCGCTCCGCGCCGCGCTTGCGGATAAAAACTACGACACCGTAGTTCTGGGTGCGGATATAGGGAATGCATCCGAAACATTCGTAATAGATCGTCCTGTTACGCTCGATCTCAACGGTTACACTCTTGAGAACAAAAACACGACTTCCGGTAATTACTTGCTTATAGAAGGCGGTAACTCCGAAGCCGAGAACATCAAAGTTACGATACGTAACGGCAACATTTCTTCGGGAGACGCCGCAGTCTTCGTAATGGGCTATGCGGACGTCGTTATGGAAAATGTGAGCGTCAAGACGGACGGTAGGTACGGCTTGGAGCTTTACGGGGAATGCGACCAAAGCGTGACTGCCGAGGGTTGTACGTTTGAAGGCGATACGTCCGGCGTGGCCGTGTTTGGCGCGGAGAAGACCGGCATGACGGCGGCGTTCTCGGCGACGGACTGTACGATCAAAGGTGGCGATTACGGCGTAAGCGGTAACGGTACTTATCACCTGACGACGATCGATATCGTCGACAGCAAGGTGTCGAGTGACCGCGGAACGGCGATATATCATCCTCAAGTCGGAACGCTTACGATAAGCGGCGGTTCCGAGATCAGCGGCATTTCGGGCATCGAAATGCGCGCGGGCACGCTGAAGATCAGCGGCAATGTCAGTGTGGTCGCTACAGCGGAAGAGTTCAGTGTGTCCGATCTTGGTGACGGTCCTCGTTTCGACGGCGTCGCGCTGGGTGTTTCGCGTTACTTCGAAGGCAGCGACCGTGGCGTGACGCTCGATATCAGCGGCGGCACTTTCGTAGCTCAAGACAAAGGTTATGCGTTCTATGAGAAGGACATCGCTGTAGCGGGAGCCGAGGATAACACGAGCCTGTCGTTTGCGGGTGCGACGTTCAACGGCGATCTGTACAGCGAGAACGAGACCGGATTCATTAAGAGCGGCACGTTCAGCGAGGTGTTCGATTCCAAGTACCTGTCGGACAGCACCGCGTTGTATATCCCGACGGGTGACGGCGCGAGCGGATATGTGGTCGCTCCGACGTCGGGCGCGCCCGAAGGTGCGTCCGTTGTGGCGGCGGTGATGGACGGCAAGGGCTACGCTTCGATATCCGACGCGATAGCCGCTATAAACGATACCGAGCAGCACACGATCACGCTTGTGGACCTCGACGGCGATAACGACAACATCGTAACGGGCGAGGGTGTGTTCCTCGGCGCGGGCAACAAGAACATCGTAATAGACTTTAACGGTCTGACTTATAACGTAAACACGCTCGTAGGCTCTGCCGGCACCGAAAGCCAGCTGTTCCATCTTGAAAAGGGCAACACCGTGACGCTCAAAAACGGTACGATCGGCGTTGATACGGCGGCAAGCGGCGTGCTGATGTTCATTCAGAATTACAGCTTCTTGACGCTGGATAACATGACCGTTGACAGCAGTGCTTACAACGACGTGAGTTACACGGTCTCAAACAACAACGGCTCGCTCACCGTTACGGGCGATACGACCATAAAGGCGGCCGACGGTAAAGTGGCGTTCGACGTGTGGTACGGCATGTATGAGTCGTATTATGACGGAGTTACCGTCACTTTCGACGAAGGGTTTACCGGTACTGTCATCGGAAAGGTCGAATACGGAGCAGCTACGGCAACCTCCGAATGGATGGAAAAGACCAAGATAGAGTTCAACAGTCCCGACGGTGTTTTCGATATTGATATCGATATGTCGAAAAACGTTCCCGATGCTACGGACGCCAATATCAATGTCGAGAGCGGCACGTTCAGCGAGGGCGTCGATCTCGCGTATGTTGCGGACGGTCAGAAGGTAGGCGTTAAGCCGGGCGGCGGCATGGAAGTTGGCAGCGAGATCAGCGGCGAAGGCTTCGACGCCATTTACACGGTATCGGGCGATGTGAACGCATCCATGAGCGCGATCGTCTATACCGCGGATATGTTCAAAAAAGCTCTCGATAATGATTCCGTTACCGAGATCACGCTGGGCAAAGACTTCGGCGGCTCCTACACGATCGATCGCGACGTTACGATCAAAGCGGCGGAAGGCGTGACGTTCTCGGGCAACATCGTCATCGAGTCTTCGTCCGTCACCCGCACGACCGGGCCGAACGTAAAGCTTGAAGGCGTGGCGTTCAAAGGCAACGGAAGCGGCACCGCGATATCCGTGAAGAACGGTTCGCTGACCATTACCGGCGGCAGCATAAAGGATTACGACAACGGTATCGTCGCGGGTACTCGAGGCGGCGCCGCCGTGGATATCTCCGTGGATAACGTAGAGTTCACCGAGCTTGACGAAAAGGGCATCTACGGTGAGGCGTTCGGCGATCTTACAGTCAAAAACAGCACCTTCAACGGCGCGGGCAACGACGCAAGCGGAGCGGGCAACCCTTACACGGGACGTTCGGCCGCCGCGATCGATATCAACCAGACCGTTGCGGGCGGTAGCGTCTCCATTACGGGCAACACCTTCGTCGATTGCGGCGACAACGGCTCGACCTCGGGCGCAATCAAGATCAAGGTACGCGATATCTCCGTCGAGCAGTCTTACGGCCAGGCCGGCGACTTCGCGGCAGAGCATAATGAGCTGGTAGGCTCGTTTGAGGCCGTTTCGGTCACGAACAACACCTTCACGAACTGCTCGCGCGATATCGTGGTCGGCACGGGCTATGTCGCAAAGACGTATGTGGATATGACGCATAGCGGCAACGAGTCTTACGAGAGCGACGGAACGACGACCCGCGATCTCATATTCGTGGATAACGCGCACGTTGACGACGCCGAGTCGCTCATGAACGCCTTTGCGGATGAAGACCTGGTGCTTATAGAAGTATTTGCAAATATAACGACGACCGATATCATAGTAGTCGACAAGCCGGGCAAGTCTGTCGTACTTGACCTTAACGGGTACACTATAACGGCGAACGATACCACCACGTCGACGGAGAACGGAGTTTCCATCGGGGCCGGCTTCCTGTATCTCGCTGACGGAACGCTTACCGTAAAGGACGGCACCGTCAACGCGATCGAGGACAGCTTCCGTGTGCAGACCGAAGCGACCGACGATTACGCAAAACTGATCCTTGCGGATGACCTGACGGTCACTTCGCAGAATGCCAACGCCGTGTACATCCGCGCACTGAACCAGCAGGAAAGCACGACTCCCAACGCGGTGCTCGAGACCGCTGCCGACCTTAAGGTAAGCGGTAAGTACGCCGCGATACAGGGCAACGGTACGTCCACCGACGGCCCCGTGAGCGTGACCGTGACGGGCGGCGATATAGTGGCCGATCCTGCCGACGAAACGATCGACGGCACCGGTCTGTATCTGCCCGGCCGCGGTGAGTATCTCATCACGGGCGGCACGATAACCGCTCCCACCGGCGTGGAATTCCGCGCGGGCACGCTGACGATCACGGGCGGCACGATAACCGCCACCGGCGAATTCGCGGCGGATCCCAACGGCAACGGCGCTACCACCTCGGGTGTGGCCGTGGCGATGATGCAGCATACGACCGAGCGCGATCTCACGCTCAACATAACGGGCGGCGAGTTCAACGGCGCATACGCGGTATATCAGCAGAACATTCAGAATAACGACAGCGGTATGCTGACGATGTCCCTCACCGGCGGCACGTTTAACGGCAACGTGGACAGCGAGAACTGCACGGAGTATATCTCGGGCGGACTGTATAGCGTTAAGCCCGCGGCCGAGGCGTTCGATCCCGGCTTCGACGGCGTGGAGTACGACGGTTACTACGTCGTGATCAAGACCACGACGGACGACATTGCGGCACTGCTTGCGGCGCGCATCGACGCGCAGGCGGACGTGCGCACTTACGCGGCCGTGCTGGGCATCGACTGGAAGGCAATGGAAGCGCTGGCTGACACGGACGACGTCGCCGCGGCTGCGCTGGACGCTTACAACGCGATAGGTAACGCGACGAGCGAAGGCTATGTCGCGATCGCGAGATCGGCGGCCATGGACGCGCTGGACGCTTACGCCGCCGCCATGGCGGAGTCCGAGCTGGAGGCGGCAAAGCTGAAGGCACAGACGACCGTCAAGATGTATATCGCATCCGCGGACATCGGCGGCTGGACGAACCTGCTGCTGATAAATGAGAACGGCGAGAGAGTGGAGAAGGACGCCGTGGCGCCAATATTCGCCATGTATGATATGATCGAAGAATCGACGACCGTCGCCGATATCGACGCTTACATGTGGAAAGCCATTTCCCAGGTGGACACCTACGTCAACGCTCTGGAGAACTGGCGTAAGGCCGCCGCGGACGAAGTGACCGCCGCCGCGCAGGAGACCGCGGAGAACGCGAACGACGCCGTCGTCGTTCCCACCTCCGTGTATGCCGCGATCAACGGTGCGGTCAACTATACGGAAGTGAACGCGTACAAGACCAACGCTCTCGCCGAGATAGCGGATATCCGCGCTTACCGTGCGGACATCGCGGAACAGGGTTCGGAGCTTGACCTTATATACGGTACGCTTACGGAATTCAAGAATGCGTTCGACGCTCTCGATACTTCGCTCACGGGCGAGAACAACGCGTTCGATACGCTGCTCAAAGACGTTCAGGATGCCATAACGACGGCGCAGAACGCGATAACGGGCGGCACGGACGAGAGCTCCGAGAGCCTCGCAAGCATCAAGAGCTATCTTGAAAATACGATCTACAAGGCTATGACCGACTTCAAAGCGGACGTCGACAAGGCGTTCGGCGATCTCGGTTCCGACCTTGCGGCTTACGGCGACGTGCTCATCGCGCTCCGCGATGCGCTCGTCGGTGACGGTACCGACGGCTCCGTCGGCAAGATCGACGAGATACTTGCGGACATAGCCGATGCGCAGAGCGACATCACGAACATCAAGACGACCGTCGGATCGCTGGCCACCACGGAAGATCTGACGACCGCGGTCACCGACATCAAGGGTGCGCTGACCGTTTCCGAAGGCAAGATAACGAGCGCGATCACCGCGGCGCAGAACGCGATAACGAGCGCGATCGCCTCCGTGCGTACGGACATCGACGCACTGGAGACCGCGCTTGCGGGATATGAAAGCGACTTCGAGGGTCTGAGCGGCACGCTCGCGCAGATCAACAGCTCGCTGGGCGGCAAGATAGACGCGGCTCAGGCGGACATCGACGCGATCAAGACGGCGATAGACGCGCTCGGAACGCCCGCGTCCGCGGCTGCCGTGACCGAGCTCGCGACGGCGATCGACGAACTGAAAGCGGCCGTGAATGAGATATCCGTTTCCGTCTCCGCGCCTTCGGCGGTGGAGACCGTCAAGACGGAAGCCACGGCGGACATCGCCGAGTGGCTGAACGCGTATGTCGACGAGATAGTCAACAGCGTGACCGCAAGCAACGGCAAGGCATACGCCGCCGCCGTGACCTTTGCTCCCGCGCTCGAGACCACGGACGGCGACCTCTACGCCAAACTGCTCAAGGCGTTCGATAAGGACAACGCGGATCTCGTACTGAAATATTACAACGACGCGCTTACCGCGATCGATGCGGCGACTACCGCCGATGAGGTCAACACCGCCGTGGCTACCTTCAAAGCCCAGGTGGCGAGCGTGGAAGCCGCGTCCGGCAATACCTCCGATCTGACAGTGGTGTACGTGCTGCTCATCGTGGTGCTCGTGGTGCTGGTCGTCGCGGTGGTCGTGGCCGCGGTGCTCTCCCGTAAACGCAGAGTGCCCGTGGGTTACGCACCCGCACCCACTCCCGCTCCCGCACCCGCGACGAGCGAAACGACCGAGCAGACCGAGAAGGCCGCGCTTGCTGAAAAGCCCGAGGTCACCGACGACACCGCCGCGACCGCGGTCGAGCCCGATGAAGCGCCCGACGAGGACGCAGGAGAGCGCGTCGTGATCAACGCCAGCGTCAAGACGTTCGACGAAGCGTACGACGAGATGTCCGACACGCTCAAGGATATGTTCGAAAAGGTCAGGGAGTACGCGCTTTCCAAGAACGGCGCGACGGGCGTGCGCATCGGCAACGGCGTGCGCGTCAAGCGCGGCAGCAAGCAGATAGTCAAGCTGACCGTGCGCAGGGGCTACCCCGTGGCGATGTTCGTGCTGGAAAACGAGATGCTCAAGGACTACCGCAGAACGGCGGGCAGTTCCGCGAAACTCAAAGTACCCGCCACCGAGCTGGTGCTCCGCGAACCCTCCGACCTTGACGCGGCATATATGATGGTGGACCTCGCCGTCCGCCAGCTCGACGCGGATGTGGAGGCGGCCAAGGAACGTCGCCGCGAACTGCTCCGTGAGCGTCGCCGTCAGCGTCGCGAGGCCATGGAAGCCGCCAAGGCGGCACAGGCCGCGCAGGCAGAAGCGACGACCGAACAGGCGGAGCCTGCGGCCACCGAACAGAACGAGGCGGCAACGCCCGAGCAGGCCGTAGATGAGGATAAGACCGAATAACCTCTACGACCCGAAAGGGAAGAAAGGGGAACGGACCGACGCACATGCGTCGGTCCGTTCTTTTTTGTCTGATCGCGTTTGAACCATGGTTCGCCAACTATTTGCTCCGATAAATACAGCGGCGTAACATGCCCGTATATGCGGCAGTGAATTGTCGGGTTTGCGGCGAACGCGGCCGAATCGGCGGAGAAGGCGGAGCAGGTGAAAAATGTGGCAAAAACGGGGAAAGTGGCAATAAGGGGCGAGTGGAAAAAGTGGCTTAAAATTTTATTTTTATAAGATAACATCACTTTCACGCATTTTGCGCTTTGAGTATACCGCCCGCGCGGCGAACGGCGGCGACAGTGGGAAATGTGGAAAATATGGCATGGGTCGTTACGGCGGCAAAGGAGGAAAGGGCGGCAAAGGTGGAAACGGCGCGACGGCGGTTTACTTATCACATTGTAAATTAAACATCTTTATATAATTATAGCGCATGCGCGGCGGGTGGCGGAAATGGTGGCAACTGCGGGAAAGGTGGAGAAAGTGGCAAAGGCTGCGCATTTCGATCTTATTATATCATATCGCTTTTATGCATATCGCGCCGTGGGCGCTGTGTTTTTACGTATAACGCGCGGTGAGCGCGCCGCAAGCGCGGCGGAGAGCGGGCGCGGATAAAAAGTAGCGTAAAATACGGATAAAAAATCGTTGACAAAAAATATGTTATCGGATATAATATGAGAGTCCGTGCAATGGGTGCGGATATGTCTTTGCTTTTGGGCGATCCCCGAAGAGCGAGGCGGCAAGACTACTTAAAAGGAGGTAGAGTAACATGCCCACTATCAATCAGCTCATCCGTAAGGGACGCGAGACCGCAGTGAAGAAGTCCGTTTCTCCTCTGCTCGAGGCCAACCCGCAGAAGCGCGGCGTATGCCTGTCCGTCAAGACCGCGACCCCCAAGAAGCCCAACTCCGCGCTTCGTAAGATCGCGCGTGTGCGTCTTGTGAACAAAATGGAAGGAACTGTTTATATCCCCGGTGTAGGGCACAACCTGCAGGAACATAGTGTCGTGCTGGTTCGTGGCGGCAGAGTGAAGGATTTGCCAGGCGTCAGATATCACATCATCCGCGGCGCGTTGGATACCAACGGCGTTGCGAAACGCATGCAAGCCCGCTCTAAGTACGGCGCAAAGAGACCTAAGTAATAAGGTGCGCGCTTCATTATCATAATAAAGGAGATACTATCATGCCCAGAAGAAGCGGAGTCCCGAAGCGCGACGTGCTTCCCGACCCTATTTACGGCAGTAAGGTCGTTACCAAGCTGACCAACCAGGTCATGCTGGACGGCAAAAAGGGCATCGCACAGAAGATCGTGTACGATGCGTTCGACATAATCAAGGAAAAGATCGGCGCGGAGCCTCTCGACGTGTTCAACAAGGCCATGGAGAACGTCATGCCTCAGCTCGAGGTCAAGGCTCGCCGCGTGGGCGGTTCGACCTACCAGGTCCCCATGGAGATCCGTCCCGATCGTCGCCAGACCCTCGGCATCCGTTGGCTCGTCCTCTTCTCCCGCAAGCGCGGTGAAAAGACGATGAAAGAGCGTCTTGCCGCCGAACTGATGGACGCCTACAACGGTACGGGCGCGTCGGTGAAGCGTAAGGAAGAGATGCACAGGATGGCGGAGGCCAACAAGGCGTTCGCGCATTTCCGTTGGTGAGGACGAACGGGCGGTCCGCCGCGCGTTCAATGAGCTAAGGAAGGATAACAATGGCAAAAAGAGAATATTCACTCGAAAATACCAGAAACATAGGTATAATGGCGCACATCGATGCGGGCAAGACCACGACGACCGAGCGTATCCTGTTCTATACGGGCAAGGTGCATAAGATCGGCGAGGTGCACGAGGGCGCGGCTACCATGGACTGGATGGAGCAGGAGCAGGAGAGAGGCATAACCATCACCTCCGCCGCTACCACCACGTTCTGGAAGACGCCCACCAGCCCCATGACGCGCATCAACATCATCGATACCCCCGGCCACGTGGACTTCACGGTCGAGGTCGAGCGTTCCCTTAAAGTGCTGGACGGCGCCGTCGCCGTGTTCTGCGCAAAGGGCGGCGTCGAGCCTCAGTCCGAAACGGTGTGGCGTCAGGCGACCAAGTACGGCGTTCCCCGCATGGCGTACGTCAACAAGATGGACATCAACGGCGCGAACTTCTTCAACGTCGTGGACATGATCCACACTCGTCTGGGCGCCAACCCCGTTCCCATCCAGCTCCCCATCGGCAAGGAAGAGACGTTCAAGGGCGTCGTCGACCTCGTCCGTATGAGAGCCGAGGTGTATTACGACGACCTGGGCAAGGACGTTCGTGACGAGGAGATCCCTGCGGACATGCTCGATCTTGCCAAGGAATACCGCGCAAAGCTGCTCGAAGCCGTCGCCGAACAGGACGACGCTCTCATGGAGAGATACTTCGAGGACGAAGGCGCATCCTTCACCGAGGATGAGATCAAGAAGGCCATCCGCAAGGGAACGATCAACATGATGCTCATTCCCGTGTGCTGCGGTTCGTCTTATAAGAACAAGGGCGTTCAGCTCCTGCTCAACGCCATCGTGGACTTCATGCCCAGCCCTCTGGACGTCCCTCACATCAAGGGCAAGCTCCTTGACGGCGAGACCGAGGAAGAGAGAGAAACGAGCGACGACGCGCCGTTCGCGGGTCTTGCGTTCAAGATCATGGCCGACCCCTTCGTGGGCAAGCTGGCGTTCTTCCGTTGCTACTCCGGTACCCTTACCACCGGCTCTTACGTGCTGAACTCCACCAAGAACAAGAAGGAGCGCGTCAGCCGTATCGTCATGATGCACGCGAACAGCCGTACCGAGATCGATCAGATCTTCTCGGGCGACATATGCGCGCTCGTCGGTCTTAAAGACACGACGACGGGCGACACGCTGTGCGATCCCGCGCACCCCATCGTGCTGGAATCCATGGAGTTCCCCGATCCCGTCATCCGCGTCGCCATCGAGCCCAAGACCAAGGCCGGTCAGGAGAAAATGGCGATAGCGCTCCAGAAGCTGGCCGAAGAGGACCCCACTTTCAAGACCTACACCGATCAGGAGACCGGTCAGACCATAATCGCCGGCATGGGCGAGCTGCACCTCGAGATCATCGTGGACAGACTGCTCCGCGAGTTCAAGGTGGAAGCCAACGTCGGTAAGCCTCAGGTCGCTTACCGCGAGACCTTCCGCAAGACCGTGGACGCCGAAGGCAAGTACATCAAGCAGTCGGGTGGTAAAGGTCAGTACGGTCATTGTAAAGTCACCTTCGAACCCCTCGAACCCGGCTCCGGCTATGAGTTCGTGGACAAGACGGTGGGCGGCTCCATTCCCAAGGAATTCATTCAGCCCATCAACGAGGGTATCCAGGAAGCCCGCATGAACGGCGTCCTCGCCGGTTACGAGACCGTCGACTTCCGCGCAACGGTGTACGACGGATCCTACCACGACGTCGACTCCTCCGAAATGGCGTTCCACATCGCCGGTTCGCTGGCGTTCAAGGAAGGCGTGGCCAAGGCCAACCCCGTCCTGCTCGAGCCCATCATGAAGGTGGAGATCGTCATCCCCGACGAGTACCTCGGTTCCGTCCAGGGCGACGTCAACCGCCGTCGCGGCAACCTGCTGGGCGTGGACATCGTCAACGGCTCTCAGGTCATCAAGTCCGAGATACCTCTTTCCGAGATGTTCGGTTACTCCACGGCGCTCCGTTCCAACACCCAGGGCCGCGGCAACTACACCATGACCTTCGATCACTACGCCGAAGTGCCTCGCAACATCGCTGAGAAGATCATCGGCGAGCGCGCAAAGAAGTGATCCTTTAACAAACAAAGTCCGTCAAATGCTTTACAATCGACGACGTTTAGGCTATAATATTAAGGACATCGAACGGACGAACTTATTCATTTATTTCTTAATTCAAAATTCATTGGAGGAAAAACTAATATGGCAAAGGCTAAATTCGACCGCAGCAAGCCGCATGTAAACATCGGTACTATCGGTCACGTCGACCACGGTAAGACCACCCTTACCGCCGCTATCACGATGACTCTTGCAGCCAAGGGCCTGTCTCAGAAGATGAGATACGAGGATATCGATAAGGCTCCCGAGGAGAAGGCAAGAGGTATCACGATCAACACCGCACACGTTGAGTACGAGACCGCCAAGCGTCACTACGCTCACGTCGACTGCCCGGGCCACGCCGACTACGTCAAGAACATGATCACCGGCGCAGCTCAGATGGACGGCGCTATCCTCGTCGTCGCTGCTACCGACGGTGCGATGCCTCAGACCAAGGAGCACATCCTGCTCGCTCGTCAGGTCGGCGTTCCCAAGATCGTCGTCTTCCTGAACAAGTGCGACCAGATGGACGATCCCGAGCTCCTCGACCTCGTCGAGATGGAGCTTCGTGAGCTGCTTGCGACCAACGGCTTCGATGAGAACGCTCCCATCATCCGCGGCTCCGCCCTTAAGGCCCTTGAGGCTGCTCAGGCGGGCAACGTCGATGGTCCCGAGTGCAAGTGCATCTTCGAGCTTATGGACGCGGTCGACAGCTATATCCCCGAGCCTGTTCGCGATATAGACAAGCCCTTCCTTATGCCCGTCGAGGACGTGTTCACGATCACCGGTCGTGGTACCGTCGCCACCGGCAGAGTGGAGCGCGGCCAGATAAAGATCCAGGATCCCGTCGAGATCGTCGGCCTCAAAGAGACCAAGACCTCCGTCGTTACGGGTATCGAGATGTTCAGAAAGTCGCTTGACTTCGCTCAGGCAGGCGATAACGCAGGTATCCTTCTTCGTGGTATCGAGCGTAAGGACATCGAGCGCGGCCAGGTCCTTGCCAAGCCCAAGACCGTTACGCCTCACACCGAGTTCGAAGGCCAGATCTACGTGCTTAAAGCAGACGAGGGCGGCCGTAAGACTCCTTTCTTCAAGGGCTATCGTCCTCAGTTCTACTTCAGAACGACGGACGTCACCGGTACCATCGAGTTCGCTGACGGCCGCGAGATGGCAATGCCCGGCGATAACGTGACGATCAGAGTCCAGCTCATCGCACCCGTCGCCATGGAAGAACAGCTTCGTTTCGCTATCCGTGAGGGCGGCAGAACGATCGGTTCGGGCGTCGTTTCCAAGATCATCAAGTAATGATCGCTCAAACAGCGTCAAGGAGCGGAGAGAACAACTCTCCGCTCTTTTTTATGATACGAAACCTTGCCACTATGGTAGGGGGAATCACAAAGAAAAGGACTTATCCGTATTAGATACGGATAAGTCCTTTTGTCTTGGTAAGTCTTTTGTTTTTTTTGTTATGCCGCTTTCAAATTTCGACCGTCCGATTGCGTCCGATTTTACGCTTTGTTGAGCAGGCCGCCGCGCGCGATGATGGCGCGGATCTCGGGCGGGAAGGGCGGAACGGAATAGGTCTTGCCGAGGGTGAGGTTCTTTATCGTGCCCGCGGCAAGGTCCACTTCCATCTCGTCGCCCGCGGACGCGTCGCGCGCCGCTTCGGGGCATTCGAGGATGGGCAGGCCGATGTTGATGCAGTTGCGGAAGAATATGCGCGCGAAGTCGCAGGCGATGATGCAGGACACGCCCGCCGCCTTGATGGCGATGGGAGCGTGCTCACGCGAAGAGCCGCAACCGAAGTTCTTTTCCGCGACGATGATGTCGCCCGCGCGGACGTTCTTCACGAACGACTTGTCGATGTCCTCCATGCAATGCGCGGCGAGCGCGGCGGGGGAGCTGTCGTTGAGGTATCTCGCGGGGATTATCTCGTCCGTGTTGACGTTATCCTTATACTTATGGACTTTGCCTTTGAGCAGGTCTTTCTTTTCCATGACGTTCTCCTTTTACAGCGTGCCTATACGGCCGAGCACCGCCGAGCAGGCGGCGACGTAAGGCGACGCGAGGTATATCTCGCTGTCCTCCGCGCCCATGCGGCCCACGAAGTTGCGGTTGGTCGTCGCGACGCACTTCTCGCCGCTCGCGAGTATGCCCATGTAACCGCCCAGGCAGGGTCCGCAAGTGGGGGTGGAGACCACCGCGCCCGCGGTGATGAAGGTCTCGAGCAGGCCTTCTTTCATCGCCTGCATGTATATGGACTGTGTGGCGGGTATGACGATGCAACGCACGCCCTTGGCGACGTGTCTGCCCTTGAGGACTTCCGCCGCCGCGCGCAGGTCGGAGATACGGCCGTTGGTGCAGGAGCCGATGACCACCTGGTCGATCTTTATCTCGGGTATGTCGTCCACGGTGTGGGTGTTCTCGGGCAGGTGGGGGAAGGAAACGGTGGGCTTGAGCGCGGCGAGGTCGATGACCACTTCGCGTTCGTAGACCGCGTCGGCGTCCGCCTTGTACACGCGCGGTTCGCGCTTGTAGCGGCCCTTCATGTATTCCAGCGCGACGTCGTCGCACTCGAACACGCCGTTCTTCGCGCCCGCCTCTATTGCCATGTTGCATATGGTCAGGCGGTCGTCCATGGTCATGTACGCGCAGCCGTCGCCCACGAATTCCAGCGACTTGTACAGCGCGCCCGACACGCCTATCTCGCCGATGAGGTGGAGCACGACGTCCTTGCCCGAAACGTGGGGCGCGGGCTTACCCGTGAGCACCACCTTTATCGCGGCGGGGACTTTGAACCACGCCGTGCCGGTAAGCATGCCGTACGCCATGTCGGTGGAGCCCACGCCCGTGGAGAACGCGCCCAGCGCGCCGTAGGTGCAGGTGTGGCTGTCCGCGCCGATGATGAGGTCGCCCGCGCCCACCAGTCCCTTTTCGGGGAGCAGGGCGTGCTCGATGCCCATCTCGCCCACGTCGAAGTAGTTCTCGACGCCCTGGGCGTAAGCGAACGTGCGGCAGCGCTTGCACTGCTCCGCGCTCTTTATGTCCTTGTTGGGGACGAAGTGGTCCATGACGAGCGCTATCTTGCTCTTGTCGAAGACCTTGCCGCCCCCGTGTTTCTCTATTTCGTTTATCGCAACGGGGGTGGTGATGTCGTTGCCCAGCACGAGATCGAGTTTTGCCGTGATGAGCTGACCCGCTTCCACCTTATCCAGCCCCGCGTGCGCCGCGAGTATCTTTTGCGAAAGTGTCATTCCCATGTGCGATGTCCTCCCTCAGAATTTCTTTTTCATGACGGCGCCCTTGTCCGCGCTGGTGACGAGGTGCGCGTAGCGCAGCAGGTAACCGGTGGGGTTGGAATCCTTGGGCTTGAGCTTCTTGAGACGCGCGGCGATCTCCTTCGCGCTCACTTCCAGCTCCAGCTTGCCCGCGGGGATGTCTATCTTTATCTTGTCGCCGTCCTTGATGATGGCGATCTTGCCGCCCTGCGCCGCTTCGGGAGCCACGTGGCCGATGGCCGCGCCGCGGGTCGCGCCCGAGAACCTGCCGTCCGTGATGAGCGCGACGGACGCGTCCAGACCCATGCCGACGAGCGCGGACGTGGGCGAGAGCATCTCGCGCATTCCCGGGCCGCCCATGGGGCCTTCATAACGTATGACGACGACGTTGCCCGCCTGTATCTTGCCCGCCATGATCGCGCTGACCGCCTCTTCCTCACTGTCGAAGCACTTGGCGGTACCCGTGAACGTCAGCATCTCCTTACGCACCGCGCTGCGCTTGACGACCGCGCCGTTCTCCGCGATGTTGCCTTTGAGGAAGGCCAGGCCGCCCGTCGGGGACAGCGGCTCTTCCACCGTATGTATGATGGAGGGGTCGAGTATCTCGGACTCGGCGTACTCCTCCGCGAGCGTCCTGCCGCTCACCGTGCGCACGCCGCCGTTGATCAGGCCGTGATCGCCCAGCTGCTTGAGCACCGCCATGATGCCGCCCGCCTTGCCCAGCGCGTCCATGTCGTACTCGGTCGCGGGGGAGAGCTTGCAGAGATTGGGCGTCTTTGCGGACGCCTTGGCGAACATGTCGTACGTCAGCTCGACTCCGCACTCGGCGGCTATCGCGATGAGGTGCAACACGCTGTTGGTGGACGCACCGATGGCGTTGTCCGTCGCGATGGCGTTCTCGAACGCCTCGCGCGTGAGTATCATGCGGGGCGTGACGTCGTCCGCCACCGCCTTCATGATGGTCTTGCCCGCTTCCTTGGCAAGGCGTATCCTGTCGGAGCTGACCGCGAGCGCGGTGCCGTTGCCCGGCAGCGCGATGCCCAGCGCTTCCATGAGGCAGTTCATGGAGTTGGCGGTGTACATACCGCAGCAGGAGCCGCAGCCGGGGCAGCACTTGTTCTCCATGTCTTTGAGCTCGCTGAGCGACATCTTGCCCGCGCTGACCGCGCCCACTGCCTCGAACATCGTGGACAGCGACGCTTTCTTGCCGTGCACCACGCCCGACTCCATCGGGCCGCCCGAGCACACCACCGTGGGGATATTGACGCGCAGCGCGCCCATGAGCATGCCGGGTACGATCTTGTCGCAGTTGGGGACGAGCACCACGCCGTCGAACGCGTGGCCTATCAGCATGGCCTCCACGCTGTCCGCTATCAGCTCGCGCGAAGGCAGGGAATACTTCATTCCCGCGTGGCCCATCGCGATGCCGTCGCATACGCCGATGGACGGTATGACGAAGGGCGTGCCGCCCGCCGCGTAAACGCCCGCCTTGACGGCCTCCGCCACCTTGTCGAGGTGCATGTGTCCGGGTACTATCTCGCTCTTGGCGGAGATGATCGCGATGAGCGGCTTGTTCAGCTCTTCGTCCGTCATCCCCAGCGCTTTGTAGAGCGAGCGCTGCGGAGCTTTTTCTATGCCCTGCGTAAGATTTTTGCCCATAGTTCTATCCTCTCGATTGTAGTTTTTGTTTATAGTGGCATTATACTACTATCCGCCCGTCATGTCAAACTTCCGCGCCCGACTCGCCGCGTTTTTCCGTATTTTGCCCGCTTACGGTTGCGCCCGCCGCCGCCGTGTGCTATAATATGCGCGTATGACGGACGATAACGCACATTTCATAACGCTGGAAGGCGTGGGCAAACGCTTCAAGGACGTGGTCGCGGCGGAGGACGTGTCCTTCTCGGTGGAGAAGGGCAGCCTTACCTCGCTGCTCGGTCCCTCGGGCTGCGGCAAGACCACGCTGCTCCGCATCATGGCCGGGCTGGAACGCCCCGACACGGGCCGCGTGTTCATGAACGGGCGGGACGTCACCGACCTCCCCCCGCACGAGCGCGACGTGATGACGGTATTCCAGGACTACGCGCTCCTGCCGCACCTCAACGTGTGGGACAACGTGGCGCTCGGTCTGCGCATCGCCCGCCGGCCCGGCGCGCGCCCGACGCGCGCCGAGGTGCGCTCCCGCACGGAAAGCGCGCTCGCGCTCGTGGGGCTGGAAGGCATGGAAAAACGCAACGTCACCACGCTTTCGGGCGGGCAGAAACAGCGCGTGGGCATAGCGCGCGCGCTCGCGCTCCGTCCGTCGGTGTTGTTGCTGGACGAGCCTTTCGGCGCGCTGGACGCCGCTCTGCGCCGTGAGATGCAGGCGGAGCTGGCGCGGCTGCACCGCGAAGTGGGCATGACGTTCGTGTACGTCACCCACGACAGGAGCGAGGCTCTGGGGATGTCCGATCTCGCCGTGGTCATGCGCGCGGGCAGAGTGGTGGCGGCGGGCGCGCCCGCCGCGCTGTTCGAGCGCCCGCCCGACGCGTTCACCGCGGCGTTCCTGGGCGGCAGATCGCTGCTGCCCTGCGTGGTGGCGGCGGACGGCGCGCTTGTGGGCGGACAAAAGATAGCCGCGGACACGCGCGGCCTGGCCGTGGGAACGCGCGCGCTCGTCGCCGTCGCGCCCGAGGGCGTGAGCGTGACGACGGAGCCTTGCGAGGGCATACGCGGCGTCGTCACGTCGTCCGAGTACGCGGGCGGGAAATACCGCGTGCGGCTGGCCACGGGCGACGGCGAGATAGAGGGCGCGTCGAACGTCGCGCTCGATGTGGGAGAAGAGGCGTTCGCGCGGGCGGACGCGCGGGCGGTCACGCTGCTCGCGGACGACAGAGGAACGAGATGAAAGAACTTGATTACGATTGCATAGTGGTGGGCGCGGGACACGCGGGCATCGAGGCCGCGCTCGCGACCGCACGGACGGGACTGCGCACGCTGGTGCTGTCCGTGTCGCTGGATAACATAGGCTGGCTGGCGTGCAACCCCTCCATAGGCGGCACCGCCAAGGGCCACCTCGTGCGCGAAGTGGACGCGCTGGGCGGGGAGATGGGCGTGGCGGCGGACAAGTGTCTGACCAACCTGCGCATGCTCAACGCCTCCAAAGGCCCCGCCGTGCGCAGTCTGCGCGCGCAGATAGACAAATACAGATACCACGCTTACATGAAGAGCGTGCTGGAGAACGAACCGCTCATAACGCTGCGTCAGGGCGAGGCCAAGCGCCTGCTCGTGGAGGACGGCAGGGTGCGGGGCGTGGAGAGCGTCATGGGTCTGACCTATCTCGCGCCCGCGGTCGTGATATGCTCGGGCGTGTACCTCGGCGCGGAGATAATAGTGGGGGACGTCAAACTCCCGCAAGGCCCCGCCGGGTTCCCGCGCGCCTCGCACCTCACGCAGAGCCTGCTGGAATGCGGCGTCGCCATGCGTCGGTTCAAGACGGGCACGCCCGCGCGCGTCCACCGCGACTCCGTGGAGCTGGACAAGCTGGAAGTACAGCACGGCGAGCGGGAGCCATACTCATTCTCCGCGCTCTCCAAAAAGGTGGACGCCACCCGCGAGGTGTGCTACCTCGGCTACACCAACGAGCGCACGCACGAGGTCATACGCGAGAACCTTCACCTCGCGCCCAAGTACAACGGCACCATCAAAGGCACGGGCCCGAGGTACTGCCCCAGCATCGAGGACAAGATCGTGCGCTTCCCCGACAAGACGCGTCACTCCTTCTTTCTCGAGCCGGAGGGCGACGGCACTAAGGAGATGTACGTCCAGGGCATTTCCACCGGTCTGCCCGCGTCCGTACAGCTGGAGATGTACCGCACGATAGAGGGCTTCGGCCACGTGGAGATCATGCGCGACGCTTACGCCATCGAGTATGACTGCATCGACTCGCTCGACCTCTATCCCACGCTGGAATACAAGAAGATAAAGGGCCTGTACTTCGCAGGCCAGGTGAACGGCACGTCGGGCTACGAAGAGGCGGCGGCGCAGGGCATCGTCGCGGGGCTGAACGCCTCGCTCGCGCTGCGCGGTATGCCCCCGCTCATACTCAAACGCGAGGAGTCGTACATCGGCGTGATGATAGACGACCTCGTGACGGTGGGTACGGACGAGCCTTACCGCATGATGACGGGGCGCGCGGAATACCGCCTCGGACTGCGCCAGGACAACGCCGACGTGCGCCTGACCGAGTACGGCTACAAGGCGGGGCTGGCGGGGGAGAAGCGCATGCGCCTGCTCAAACGCAAGCTCGCGCACCTCAAAAAGGCGCGCGCTCTGCTGGACGTCGGCCTGCCGCACGACGCGCTCGTGAACATCTTCGCCCAAACGGGCCGCGACCTGCCCCAATCGGGCGCGACGCTGGGCGCGCTCATACGCCGCCCCGAGATAACGCCCGACGTCGTGCGTCGGTACTGGAACGGGCTGGACTTCCTCACGCCCTTCGAGGCGGACGAGTTCTTCACGGACGTGCGTTACGCGGGCTACCTCGACCGCCAGGAAAAGGCGCGCGCCGAGGCCGCGCGCGTGGGCGACACGCCGCTCCCGCCCGACCTCGACTACTTCTCCATGCACGGTCTGCGCATGGAGGCGCGCGAAAAGCTCACCAAGGTCCGCCCGCTGACCATCGGTCAGGCCTCGCGCATCCCCGGCGTGACCCCCGCCGACATAAACGTGCTGATCATCCGTTACAAAAAGGCAAAAGGCTCCTGAACGCGGGGCGTAAAAGACATATGCGCATATGAAGAACACGACGCTTTTGTATAAGCGCCGTGTTTTCGTTTTTCGTCGTTATGTTCTTTCGTCCGCTCATCCCCGCGCTTCGCGCCGCTCTTTTTCTTTTGAAAAAGGGGCGTTTCGGGAAAGGGAAGGCTCACTTGCCCACGCAGAACTTGGAGAATATCTCGTTTATCACGTCTTCCGTGGCGCTCGCGCCCGAGATGCGGCCGAGCGCGTCGGCGGCGGCGCGCAGGGGGACGAGCAGGCAGTCCAGACTGACGGAACCCATCGCGTCCAGCGTTTCGCGGATGTCCGCCAGCGCTTCCAGCACGAGCGAGTAATGCCGCGCCGTGGTCAGCACCGTGCCGCTCGTGTCCGCGCCCATGGCGGCCTTGTAGATCTCTTCTTTGAGCGCTTCCACGCCCTCGCCCGTCAGCGCGGATACCGCCACGCCGCCTTCGGGGACGTCTCCCGCCGCGATGTCCGTTTTGTTGTACACCTCGATGACGCGCCCCGTCACTTCCGCGTCCGCGCGCTCGGGGGCGGTGAGGTCGGTCACGCGCAAAACGACGTGCGCCGTCCGCGCCGCGTCCGCGCTGCGCTCCACGCCCTCGCGCTCCGCCTCGTCCTCGGCGTCGCGCAGGCCCGCCGTGTCCACCAGCGTGAACAGCACGCCCTTGTACTCGTAGGACTCCTCGATGGTGTCGCGCGTCGTGCCCGCGTTGGGCGTGACTATGGCGCGCCGCCTGCCCAGCAGACTGTTGAGCAGACTGCTCTTGCCCGCGTTGGGCACGCCTATGATGGCGACGCGCACGCCCCCGCGCACCTTCGCGCCCCGCCCGTACGTTTCCGCGAGCGCGGCCAGCTCGTCGCGGGCGGATTCGAGCGCGTCGCGCGCCTCTTCCTCCGTCTGTTCCTCGACGTCCTCCTCGGGGTAGTCGATGGCCGCCTCGAACGCGCCCACCACGGATAGCAGGCGGCGGTAGATGCCGTCGGTGGCGGCGTTGACGCCCCCGCGCATGGCGAGGTACGCCGCGTTTATCTGCGCGCCCGAACGCGCGTTTATGAGGTCGCCCACGGCCTCCGCCTCGTCCAGCGTGAGCTTGCCGTTAAGGAAGGCGCGCTTGGTGAACTCGCCCGGCTCGGCGGGCGTCGCGCCCCGTTGCACCAGCGCGCGTATGACGCGCTCGGCTATCTCGGGCGAGCCGTGGCAATGCACTTCCGCCATGTCCTCGCCCGTGTAGCTGTGCGGCGCGCGGAACACCACCGCCATGACGCGGTCGGTCGCGCCGTCCGCGTCGAAGTCGCCCAGCGTGAGCATGCGCGGGGTGAGCGCGCCGCCCGAGAGCGGTCGGAACGCGCGCAGCAGTATCTCTTCCGAGTGCGCGCCCGTCATGCGTATTATCGCGATCGCGCCCCTGCCCGCGGGCGTGGAGAGCGCGACGACCGTGTCTTTCATGTCGTTCATACCGCTATTCTATCACACCCGCCGCAGGCTCCACGCGAGCGTTGTCACAGCGTCAGCGCGGCGCTGCCGTAACCCGTCAGAGAGGCGTTGCCCGCGCTGTCCAGCATGTAGAACATCGTGAGCAGACGACTGCCCGCGGTCAGCACGCTGCGCGGGCGCGAGGTCCCGACGAATACGCTGCCCGCCGTCACCGTGCCGTCCACGACTCCCGAGAGCCGCGTCAGACTGCCGGGGACGAGCGAGTACACGCCGTTGCCCGAGGCGTCCGCGAACAGCGCGGCGTACATCCGCCCCGCGACCGCGCCCAAGGGCGGCGCGGAGGCTATCCAGCTCGCCGTGAACGACCGCACGCAACCGCCCGCGGGCACTATCGCCGCGACCGCCTGTTGCTCGGGCGAGAGCGCGACGGGCGAACCGAACGCGGGACCCTCGGTGCCGCTCGTGCCTCCGACCAGCGCGCTCGCGGTGCTCGCGCCCGCCGCCGCGCTTACCGTCAGCGCCTGACCGCCGCTCGTCATGAGCAGCGTGTAGGGCGACGCGGGCGTGAAAGGCGGGGTCGGAGGGAAGGGCGGAAGAGGGGGTACGGGCACGGGGCGGCCGGGGCATACGGGGCAGGACCCGCACGTGCCGCACGTCCGTCCGCAGTTACCGCAGCTCTCGCGCTCGTTACGGCATTTGCCGCAACACCGACAACATCCGAAAAAACCAAACATGATCATTCGTTCTCCTTTTGTGAAGTCATTACATCATATGCGGCGCGCTCTTTTTTCGTGCGGCGCTCGGGCGAAATGAGCAAGAGTAGAGTGAAAGAGTATTGACAGGCGGCGATATGAGTGGTATAATTAAAATGACGTGATATATAAGCGATATGACCGAAATGTCGTTTATGTGCTATTCGGCATATATGAACATATATATCCATATGAACGATAGTTTACAAAGTTCATGCGCGCGTTAAGCGCGTCGGTCACCGCACACTGCGCGGTGACGTGTAATGAGCACGGCTCGGGAGGATCATAAGGATGGTACGCAGGGCGATAATGTTTTTTTTGCTCGCTTTTGCGGTGTTCGCTTGCGCGGCGGTGATGTTCGCCTGCGGCGGCGAATGCGACCACGCCAACGTCACGCGACAGGTGGTGCGCGAAGCGACCTGTACGACGGAAGGCGAGGTCAAATACACGTGCGAGGACTGCGGCGACGTGCACGTGGAAACGCTGGACGCGCTCGGCCACGACCTCGACGAAGGCGAGGTGACGCTGGAGGCGACCTGTACGACGGAAGGCCGCGTGACTTACGTCTGCCGCCGCGCGGGTTGCGACTATACGACCGAGGACACGATAGCGCCGCTCGGCCACGACATGGACGAGGGCGTGGTGACGCTGGCCGCCACCTGTACGACGGAGGGCGTGCTGACGCACAGCTGCACGCGTTGCGACGCCACCGAGGACGACACGATAGCGCCGCTCGGACATGACATGAAGACGCGTGTGGTCGAAGCGACCTGCACGACGTCGGGCTACACGCTGCACTACTGCGACCGCGACGGTTGCGACGAGGAGCGCATCACCGACGAGGTGAGGGCGACCGGCCACGAGCTGGACGACGGCGTCGTGACCAAGGCGGCGACCTGTCTGGAAAACGGCACGCTCACGCGTTCCTGCACCCACCCCGGCTGCTCGTACACCGAGACGTCTGTCATCCCCGCGACGGATCATAACTTGCGTGAGGACGTCGTTCCCGCCACCTGCCTGACGGCGGGTTACACGCGCCACACCTGCACAAATCCCGGTTGCGAATATTATTACGACTCGGACGACGTCGCGCCGCTCGGCCACCTGTGGAACGTCGAACAGCCCACCTGCACGACGGGTCAGGTCTGCACGCGTAAGGGCTGCGACGCCACGGGCCTGCCCGCCGTAGCGCACGATTACGAGGTCAAGAGCGTTACGCCCGCCACCTGCACGAAACCTGAAGTGACGATATACGAGTGCTCGATGTGCCACGACGAGTGGCAGACGGAAACGGGCGCTCCGCTCGGGCACGTGTTCGGTGAGTACGTGGCGGAGGGCGAGCCCGTCGTCGACGGTTGCGAAAGGACCGTGACCATGGTGGCGCACTGCACGCGCGAGGGTTGCGACGTCAAGGACGAAAAGACGGAAGTCGTCGTGCTGCACACCTACTCGGGCAGCATAACGCGCGCGGCGACCTGCACGACGGAGGGCGTAAAGACTTACGTCTGCGGCGACTGCGGGGACAGTTACACGGAAACGTACTCCGACCCCGATGCGCATAAGTGGGTGGAGGACGCCGACGGACGCGCCGCGGACGGCACGGTGACTTATCATTGCGAATATTGCGACGCCGTCAAAACGACGGTATCGATGAAGGATCAGACGACCGCCACGGTGTCCGCTTCCACGCTCGCGGACGCGGGCGAGATAGAGCTCAAAGACGCGTCCATCGCCATGGACGACACGGCGAAGACGGCGTTGAGCGGCATGGATGACGTGACGGTGTCCGCCTCCGCGCTCACCGACGAGGACGTCGCGGGGCTGGTCGCGGGGCTGGGTATCGACGTTTCGGACTACGACATCGACAAGGTCTACGACTTCACCATGACCTCGGGCGACACGCCCATCACGTCCTTCAACGACGGCACTGTCACCGTCAGCATACCTTACGAGCTGGCGGAAGGCGAGGACCCCGACAACATCGCGGTGCTCTACATAGACGACGAAGGCAAGATATCCGAATACACCGCGCGTTACGTGAACGGCTACGCGGTGTTCGAAACGAAACATTTCTCGTACTACACCGTCACGCGGCTGACGCCCGCTCAGCGTTGCGCCATCTACGGCCACGTGACCGACAGGAGAAGCAAGGAGGCGACCTGCGTTAGCGCGGGCTACGAGATGACCGTCTGCACGCGCTGCGGCGAGATAGTCGAGCGCAAGGACATCCCCGCGACGGGTCACGATTATCAGGTGACTGACAGGGGCGAGGCCACCTGCACGGTGGACGGCTCGACCACGTACTCCTGCCGTAACGCGGACTGCAACTTCTCCTATACCGTGCGTACTCCCGCGACGGGCCACAGCTGGAAGATAACGAACAGCGTGGCGGCGTCCTGCGCCGCGCCCGGTTACACCGAATACGGCTGCGTCGCGTGCGGAGAAAAGTATACCGTGACGATCGCGCAGAAGAGCCATTCGTTCGCGGAGACCGTCATACCCGCCACCTGCACGGAGAGCGGTCACACGGTGGGCGAGTGCCGTAACTGCGGCATGAAACGCGTCTACGACGTTACGTCGCCTCTCGGCCACGATTACGTGACGACGGTCGTCCCGCCCACCTGTACGGTAGCGGGGCATACCTCGCACGTCTGCCGTCGCTGCGCGTACTCTTACAACGATACCGAAGTCCCCGCAACGGGGCATGACTGGAACATCCCCGTCGCCACCTGCGGCGAGGATCAGGTCTGCGAGGTGTGCGGCGCCAAGGGCATGATCGCGACGGGCGAGCATACGTACGGACCGGACGGCGTGTGCGAAGTGTGCGGCGCGGGCTGCATGCACGTCTACGGCGCGACCACCGTCGTTCCCGCCACCTGCGAGGCGGGCGGCAGATCGCACCACACCTGCTCCAAGTGCGGAAAAACGGAGTATTTCGACTACACCGACCCGCTCGGCCACGACTACGAGGCGGTGCGCGTCGTCCCGCCCACCTGCGATGCGGGCGGCTACACCGTGTATGAGTGCACCCGTTGCGACGCGGGGCGTCAGGGCGACCACGTCGCCGCGCTCGGCCACGCTTACGACTACGATGCTTGCACGCGCTGCGGCGAGAAGAACCCCGGCTATGACCGTTTCTTCCTCAACCTGTTCGAAAGCATCGAAACGGGCGAGTGGGTGATCAGACTGGACGGCGTGCGGCTCACCGACGTTCAGGAGAATTACGACGCGGAAGGCAACGCCTACGACTCCTGCGAAACGTACTATGAGATCGACCTGCCCGAGCTGTATGTCAGCATAGCCGCGGACGGCACGCTGGGCGGCTACGGCGAAGGCACCGTCACGATGTATTCCAACGCGGCTTACGACGGGACCGAAGACGTCTACACCGCCCGCGCGGTGATCGAAGACAACACCGCGTACGTCATCGCGGACAGCGCAAGCACCAACACCGCGGTGGGCATCACCGAACCGGGCGAACGGCTGTACATCACCGCGGACGCGAGCCTGCTCACCGAAGTGCTCGCTTCGGTCATGGGCAGCGACGTGGACTACGCAGACTTTGCCTACATGCTCGGACTGTTGAAGAGCGACGTCCTGCCCATGCTGAACGGCTTCCTGTCCGTCAACGGCGAGGACGTGACGCGTTACGCCGACTCGCTGCTGTCCAAACTCTTCGTGCATGAGATATCCGAAACGGGTTACGTGTTCACGCTGGACGCGGGTCTGCTCGATACGCTCAACGTCTACATGGATACCCGTCCGTTCAGCGAAACGATAGACTATCTGCTGGGCGAGGGCACTTTCGACTCGCTGGAAAAGACGACGCTGGACGCGCTGGATTCCAAAGTGGCGGACGTGCTCGAAATGCTTTCGGACGGCGGGCTGGACCACTCCGACATACTGTCCGTGGTCAGCGAGGCGTACGAGCTGGTGACGGGCAAGCCCATGGACATGGAAGCGGATCTGTTCCCGCCCGAGGCTCTGGACATGACGCTGGCGGACTACATCGTGAGCATGACGCATGTCTTTGAAGACGGCGAGCGGCTCATATCCGAAACGGAGTCGGGCATCGACAGGTTCCGCGCCTCCACGCTCTACGAGATGCTCGCGGGCAGCGGCAACGTCATCGCGGAGCAGTTCGACAAGGTGATAGACTCGATGCGCGACGGCGCGAACCTGGCATTCGAAACGTCGGCCGACGGCACGTTCGTCGGGCTGAGCCTCGTCCTTTCGGACACCGAATACGTTTACAGCTCTTACTCCACCGATAACGGCGTGCTCATGCACGAATACCGCGTCGTTCTGGACGGCGGCGTCACCATCCTGCCCAACGGCGTTCCCGCATTCGACATGTCGGACGTCGCGGACGAGGTGCGCGACTTCCTCGCGGATATGCGCGTGGCAGACGGCACGACGGTAACGGACGGCTCGTCCGTCCTCACGTTCGTGAGCGACGATGACGGCAATATAGTCGAGGTGCGCCGCACCGTGGAAGAGGACGGCCGATTCATTTCCGATCGATACGAGGGCGTATACAACGGCCGTCCCTGCACGGTCGTCAAGTATGGCGAAGTGCTCAGCACCACCTACGTCTATGACCTGTCGGGCGCGCACATGATCATCGCGAGCAGGGACTGCGGCGACCGCAAGCGCGTGATGGTCACCGCGCCGCGCACGGAGTTCTCGGAAGTTACGTATTCCCTCGATTACATGGACGGCAGCGTGCAGCTCGGCACGAGCGGGCCCGTGACGGAAACGGAGAAGTACGACGTCGAATACGTCTACCTCAACGACCTGGTGTTCTATTACGACAACAACGCCTATGAAAGCAAGGTCCAGACGACGAGCGCGCACGTTTACGAACTTAACGAGCAAGCGAGCGTCGTCGCGGACGAGTGCGGCGAAGTGGGTTACGACCGTTATGAATGCGTCAACCCCGGCTGCGACAGCTTCTATCTGGTGTACAACTTCGAGCATCACGAGTATGCGCCCGTGAGCGCGACGCTCATGAGCGGCTCCGAGGACTGCTCGGACGGCGTTAAGGTGACTTACGCCTGCTCCAAGTGCGGCGACGAGTACACCCTCGTCGAGACGGGCCACGTCGCCGTTCCCGAAAGGGCGTTCACGCATGACTGCGGCGACACGCTGACCGTGCTTACCTGCGCGTGCGGCAGGAACACGTACGTCGAAGAAAGCGGAGACGGCGATTACGCCGTCGGCAACTACGGCCGGGATGAGGGCGGAACGTTCCACGAATACGAGATGCACGAGTGCGTGGTGAACGAGCCGTATTGCGGTTTCGCGTACGTGATCGACTCCTATTACACCTCCGACGAGGAGTGCAGGGAAGTGCGTCACACCGACATCCTCATCCTCGATCGGGATGAGGGCGAACAGACGTACACCGTGCTGTTCAGGCTGCCTCACGAGTCGTACACGGGCGATCGCAAGCACACGACGGAGAGGACCAAGAACGACTTGCGGTACGACGACATGGACAGAATCGTCTTTGAGGATACTCGCTACGAGTGCACCGTGTGCGGCAACTATTACGAGGAGAACCTCTTCGAGCGCGAGTACGACGCCGACGGCGAGATCAAGTACACGCAGACTACCGAAGTGATCGAGGACGTCGACTCTTACAAGGAAAGGGTCTCCTACATAGAGATGGGTTATGAGTACGGCGGGCTGGAGTTCGATTACCACTCGTTCTCCGAGAAAAGCGAGTACGCGAACGGCGAATCGCATTCCGGCTCTTACGCCTATCTGGATTACATCAAAGAATACGAGTACAACGGCGAGCCGCGCGTCGGTATCGCATACTCCAACTACCTCTATACGCAGCAGAGCGATGTCTACGCGTCGGGTACTAGGTACGACGACCGCACCGAGTACGATTACGACTTTGAAAACTGCCGTCGCACGGTAACGACGTACGATAAAGGCAGAATGGTGTCGCAGTACGAAGAAGAGTGGCATCTTAATGATGTGTTTACCGTATCCGACGGTTGCTCGCGTCCCGAGCACGAACTGACCTACTGCATGGTGGAAGACAAAGTCCTTTCGGACAACGCCGTGCCTCCTTCGGGCCACTTCTTCGGATACGATGACGACAAAGGCGTGTGGGTGTGCGATAATTGCGGGCTGGAAAGCGACACCGGCATCAACGGCGATCTGATACTCGAGGACTACACGGGCAGACAGCTCCCCGACGGCAGTACGCCGAGCGACGATGATTACATTATCAGTTACTACAACGGTACGGGCAACGATTTCATCATCCACGTCAGCGCGATATGGACGGACGACTACGGCATGCGTCAGCAGACCGATCTCGGTTCGGAATTCGCCGTGTTCGATGAGAACATAGAAGATCTCGTGCGCATATCCAAAGCCGATGTGGCGGCCGCCGCGGCGGAAATGCTTCCCGACCTCAAGGCGTGCGAATACGCCGTCCGAGTGAGCTTCGTTCCCGTGGGCGGCAGCTCGCTCGACTATGCGATAACCTTCGACGTGGATCATAATTACGTGCTCGACGAGGACGCGGGCGTGACGCCCACGAAGTGCGGCGAGTATGGGACGCACGTGTACGTCTGCACCGTTTGCGGCGACACGTATGGCGTGCCGTACACGATCGCGGACTCCCACGATTACGAGCTCGACGAGTTGCACAGCAACCTTACCGACGTGTGCGGCGAGGAGTACGTGAAAGTCCAGGTGTGCGCCAACTGCGGCGACGAGCTCGTGACCAGATATACGGTGGAACACGACACGGTCTTCCACGTGTACGATCTGAGCGAATACGGCGCTGGATGCGGGATCTCGGAACTGACCTATAACGAATGCACGAAGTGCGGCAAGGCTATCGATCGTACCTTCAAGTGCGAGTGCAATATGTCGGAGACCGTGGTGGAGGACGTGACGGAGAACGGCCACGAGCGCATCGTGACCTCTTACGAATGCGCGGATTGCGGATTCTCTTACGAACTTACCCGCGATCGCACGCTCCTGGACGAAACGACGTGCCTGTATTCCGTTACCGAGACTTACGTATTCGGCGATAACGGAACGACGGTGACGCTGGAGCTGACCGAACAGGACGCGCACAAGTACGAAACCGTTTTTACCGAACCCGTGTTTGACGATCACGGCAATATGGTCAGTGAAGGACATACGGACACATGCACCGTGTGCGGGCAAGAGGTAACCTACTTCGATTCGTGCGATTACGCGTACGAGGGCGACGAGGTCGTGTCGAAAGTGATGCGGTCCGAAATTACTTCCTCGAGCGGTTGGAGCAGCGTTACGGAAACGGAGCTGGCGGCTTTCGCGGGCGACCTCATCACGGTCCGTGAATACAGCGACAATACGGATGCCGACGGCAACGGCAACACATCGTCGGTCGAATATACCTGCGCCGAGGACGGCCGTTATACGAGCGAAACGATGACGGTGACCGAAACGCAGGCCAACGGCGATACGAGCAGCTACACGGAGGTCTGTGAGTACTTCGAGACCGAGAGCGGCGATATACGTTGCGTCATGAGCTCGCGCAGTGAACGCAACGAACAGGGAGTCGTTTGGTGGGAAGAATACGAGTACACCGATCACGACTTCGAGACCATGACCTGCAACCGCACGCATCGCGACTCCTACGGCAACGTGACCACGGACGTGTATTATTTCTGATAACGGGCGACCCTTTTCGGGCCGCGATACGTGAGCCGGGCACACACCCGGCTCACGGTCTGCTTCGGACGCGTAGCGACATATGTGCGGCGGCGGGCGGGGGAAGCCCTCAGAGCGCACGCACGCTCATATGCGCACGTTTGCACATGACATGAAAAGACGCTTTATCATCATCCTTACGCTCATCATCGCGTTCGCGCTGTTCGCGTGCGCCCTTTCGGCGTGCGCGGAAACGCCGTCCTCGCCGCCGAGCGACCCGCCCGAAAACGGCACGGGCGACGATCGACCTACCGACCCCGACGACGGCCATGGCGGCGGCTCCGACGGCGACACGGACGGCGATACCGACGGGGACGGAAGCGGACAGACGGACGTGTTCTCTCAAAGAGCGTTGCTCGCGCGGCTGGCGGACGCGTTCGTCGGCGGCGGGAACATGGCGCTGACGGCGGACGGGGAGCTGAGAACGGGCGACTTCGTCGTCGTGGCGGAAGGGCTGATGTGCGCGCTGGACGCTTCGGAGGGCGTGATGATGCGGGGCGACGCCGTGCGCATCGCGCTGACGCGCGGCGAGGACGCGTTCACGCATTCGGGCGAGTTCTTCGTCGGCCTTGGCGAGGAGAGCGTCGCGTACTTCGAGGACGAGGAAACGGGCGCGTTGCGCGCCGACGAGGACGTGGACGCGTACGTCATCGGGCGGTACGGCGAGGAGCTGGCCGACGCGGCGACATTCGTGACGCGGCTGGCGACGGGCGACCTTTCCGCGCTGTTCGGCATGGGCGGCGGACTGACCGCGACGGGCGGCGAAGCGGTGGAGCTGATATACGCGCTCGCGGATTTCGGCGGGTACGAGACGGGTGAGGCGGGAACGGTCGAACGCACGGAGAGCGGGGCGACGCTCACCTTTTCTTACGACGCCGACGGACTGACGGACCTGCTGTCCTCCGCGCATTCGGCGCTTACGGAGCCGCCCGCATCGCTGACGGACGCGGACGTTCTCGGCGTGTTCGACAACGTCGGCGAGCTGTTCGCGGGCAACATGACGCTTTCGGACGTGCTGGCGATAACGGCGGACACCTTCGTCGGCTCGGGGGTCGCGCCCCGAAAGATGCTGGACGCGATGATGTGCGCGTTCGGCCTGCCCGCGCCCGGCGACGACGAGCTGGGCATGACGCTCAACGGATATATCGGCCGAGCGACGGACTACGCGGACAATTACGCGTCCGTCCTCGCCTCTGCGCGCGAGAGCCTGCGGGAGCTGTCGTACACGCCGCTTGCCGAGCGCGACGAGAGCGCGCGCGAGCTCGCGGACCTGCTGGACGGAGCGCGTGCGGAGAGCGGCAGGCTGGAAGTAAGGGCGACTTACGACGCGGCGGGCGCGCTCCTTTGGGTGGACGTGACCGCCGAGGATCAGGCGTTCGCGTTCGGGGACGGCACGCGCGCGGAAGCAGAGCTGGCCGTGCGGCTGACGGGCTTCGGCGATTCGCCCGTGGCGCCGCCCGCGTCGGACGAGGTGTTCGTCCTGCCCTCGGACGCGCCGAGCGTGAGCGGCTCGATAGCGGACGGGGACGTCACGCTCACTTACGATCTCGGTTCCTGCGAGGGTCTGACGCTCGCGGAAAGCGGGTCGTACGTCGAGTTCTCCGCGCGCGCGGGCGGCATGAGCTGGGAGCTGGAGCGCGTGGCGATATCCGACCCCGCCGCGCTCGTCACCGTGTCGGGCGATACCGTGACGGTGGACGCGGAGGCGTATCTCGCGCTGGCGGTGTCGCACGTGCGGCAGACGAGTCCCGACGCGGACGTTTCCGAGTTCGCTCTGGTCGGCCCGCAGGCGATAGGGCTGCGGCTGGAAGGTGCGTACAAGGGCAGGCACGTCGCGTTCGACAGCTACGCCACGCTGCGCGGACGTACGTCTTCGGACGCGTGACCGAAACGGAAAATTTTCGCGCGCACGCTTGTAATACGCGCGCGGGGGGTGATATAATGAAGAAAAGGAACTTCATGAAGGAGGTCGATGCCATATGAAAGATAGCTTACATCGCATATCCCGACACGTTGCCCTTATGGCGGTGCTCTGCGCGACGGTACTCGCGCTCGCGCTCGTCTTTTCCGCTTGCGGCGGAGGACCCGGCGATACGGACGGGGACGGTACGGGCGGAGGCTCGGATCCCGACGCCATATACACGATAGCGTGCGAGAGCGGCGACTATTACGACTTGAGCGCGGACAGATTTTCCGCGACCGCAGGCACCACGGTGACGGTGACCGTCAGCTCGGAAGCCTTCATCGGCGTGGATAAGGTGCTTGCCAACGGCACCGAGTGTTCGGGCTCGGGCGGAACGTACACCTTCGTCATGCCGAGCGAGAACGTGACCGTCACCGCACAGACGTCGGGCGTGGAAGTGCTCAACGCCGATGACGGCATGGGCTGGGTGCGCGCGACCGACACGTTGTCCGTGGCCGCCGAAAACGATACCGCCAAGCAGACGTTCGAGGTGACTTTCGGGACCGATCCCGTGTTCAACAACAAAGTGGGCAATTACATGTCCCAGGCCGAGGTCGTGTCCACCAATGAGTCCGTGATCCCCGCGGACGCGCTCACGGGCATGAAGAGCGAGGACGTCACTTACGCCTACACCGCCGAGTTCACCGTCGACCGCACCAAGGTGAGCGAGGGCGAAACGACGCTGGCGGTCATCGATAAGGACAGCCACCGCGTGATATCCATAAACGTCGAAGTGGTCGCTTACGGCGAGGCGTTCGCCGCCGACACCATCGACGTCAGCATCAGCGTGGACGCGTCCGCTCTGGGCGATGACGAGAAATACTCCGACCTGCGCGTGTACCTCGTCGAGGATGACGAAACGTACGTGTACGGCTGCGCGTATCCTTACGCGACGCAGTGGCAGACGGTGACCGATGAGCCCGCCACGTTCAAGTACATCAAGGGCCACGGCAAGCATTACGAAGCGTACGTCGGTTACGGTATGACCAACGATCACGACATCTACGTGTATGAGCGGCTGGAAACGGAGAGCGGCACCGAGCCGGACGGCACGGTGTCCTTCACGGACGAGGACGACTCCATCACGATAGTGGTCGCGCGTCCGTAAAAGCGGTAAAGAAAAATGAGTAAAAAGAGCGCCCCGCCGTTGATAACTATTGAATTTTTGAATCGCTTTAATTTTATAATAGGTTTTTTTGGAACTAATGG
>ERZ1106922.134-NODE-134-length-38254-cov-10.588549_pt1 | contig 38254 bp, 39 predicted proteins | sample MGYA00403656_ERZ1106922 | MGnify/ENA primary metagenome ERZ1106922 (study PRJEB35170, sample SAMEA104062453) | human gut metagenome | biome: human gut; feature: human-associated habitat; material: faeces | place: Denmark | collected 2012-10-12 ... | reverse complement strand
CTGACGGGCTTCGTCGACAGTAGTATGCTCCCTCTCCGAGCCACCCGCCTGAACCCCGTTCTCTGCCGTCCCGCTGTGTGGTAAACTCCATCGCCTGTTGTCGCCCTGAACCCCGTTCTCTGCCGTCCCGCTGTTTGGGGAATAAATAATGAAATAATGAAGTGCCGCGCTTTGCGCGGTCACCCCATGAAAGCCCGCCCTGATACCTTCGGTGGCGTTTACCGCCATGGGCGGCTCGGCTGAGGGTTGGGGCGGTAGCTCGCACAAATCGATAGCGGCTATGAGCCGGGCGGGCTCAAGAAAGCAACATGTATGTACGAGCGGCATATCAACCGTACATATCTGAATATTTTATTAAAGTAAAGGAAGCGGAGCTTTTGCTCCGCTTCCTTTACAATATACGGTCTCTTATCGCCTGCATTCGGGCGTCGAGGGAGTGGGCGATGTCCGCGCACTCTTTGAGGTCTTTGGCGAGGATCTCGGGGTCGGGGATCTCCTTTTTGTATTTGATGTCGTGTTCGAGGCTCGCCCAGAAGTCCATGGCGATCGTGCGGAACTGCACTTCCACGCGCACATAGTGTTTTTTATCGGAGAAGAACACGGGTACTTCCACGACCATATGGTAGCTGCGGTAACCGTTCGGTTTGGGATTCTTTATGTAGTCCTTGACCTTGATGACGGATATGTCGTCCTGTTTGCTCAGCATGTCGGCGACTGTGTATATGTCGTCCACGTATTGGCATATCACGCGGATGCCCGCGATGTCGTTGAGGTTCTCCGTCATGGACTTGACGGAAAATTCGTAACCGCCGCGGCGCAGTTTGCCGATGATGCTCTCGGGGGTCTTGACGCGGCTCTCGATGTGATCTATGGGGTTGCGCACGCGGCTTATGGAGAGTTCCTCGTCGAGCACTTCGAACTTGGTCTGCACCTCGCGGATCGCGCAGTGGTACAGCGTCATGTGCCACCTGAAATCTTTGAGCGTTTCGAGGACGACCGCCGAATCGGTGTCCTCGCCGAGCGCTTTGGCGACGACCGAACGCATGCTTTTGTATTCTTCCGTTTTGTTTATCTTCTTTTGCGGCATTTGTATATTTTCCCTCCGTGATCCTGCCGCGAGCATAACACGCTGCCGTTAAATATTCGTTAAAGCTTCGCGGCGACATGACTATTATACCACCTTACGCGCCCGCGGTCAACCGGCTGCGGGGGCATGGCGGGAAGAGGACGAAATCGATGCCAAATCGCTTGACTTATGTGCCGCTTTTCATATATAATGAGTCGGTAACATTATGCCCGATCAAGGCAAATACCATAAAAATAAAGGAAGTTTACAGCAATGAAGAGAACTTACCAGCCCAAAAAGAGAACGCAGCGCAAGGTCCACGGTTTCAGAGCCAGAATGAAGACGACGGCAGGCCGCAGAGTGCTCAAGCGCCGCCGCGACAAGGGCAGAAAGAACCTTACGCCCAAACCCCTCGGCAGAGGCTGATGCTCGCCAAAGCGTTCAGACTGCGGCTGCGGGGCAGCTTCGCGTACGTCAGGGCGCACGGAGTCAAGTATAACGAACGTGCGCTCTCGTATGTCGTGCTTCGCGGCAGGGGAAAACGCATAGGTTTCATAGTCTCGAACAAGATCGGCAAGGCGACCAAACGCAATCTCGTCAAGCGGCGTATGCGCGCCGCGGCGGGCGAGATGCTTTCCCGTATCGGCGACGGGCAGATGATATTCATCGCGCGCCCGGGCGTGACGGAGATGTCGTATGCGGAGATAAGATCCTGCATGGCGTCGCTGCTCGCTAAAGCGGGCATGCTGAAGGAGGGCGCATGATCCTCCGCCGCCGTCGGCAGCTCACTCCGCTGCGCGTCATAGTAAAGGTGATCACGCTCGCATGGCTCTTCCAGGGGCTCGTGCTGCTTTATAAAAAGACGCTGTCGCGGGCGATAGGAAAGTCGTGCATTTATTACCCGACGTGTTCGAGTTACATGTATCAGGCTATAGAGGATTGGGGTACGGTGGCAGGCATTGCCATGGGTACGGCGCGCATACTACGCTGCAATCCGCTCATGACGGGCGGGTTCGACCCCGTACCGTATAACCCCAAAGGAGAGATAAAATGGCTTTATTAAGCGGCATAGCTGCGGTAGTCACGTCTGCCGCGGAGATCGCGGTAACACCGTATACCACCTTCCCGTGGGCGCTCATCCTAAACGGCGCCATGGAGGGTATCGGCTTTTACGCGCTCCGTATCATACTTCTCACCGTTTGCCTCAAGCTCATACTTTCGCCGCTCGATTTCTTCCAGCGTTACAAGATGCGCAAGAACCAGCTCATCACCATGCGCCTCAAACCGCAGATGGAGAAGCTGGAAAAGGCATACGGCAACAACCCCAAAGTCCTGCAGCAGAAGCAGGCGGAGCTCAATAAGCGCGAGGGCATGAGCTATCTCGCGAGCTGCCTGCCCATGATAGTCACCCTCGTGGTGTTCATGTGGTTGTGGTCCGCCATGCGCACGAACGCGGAGTACAAGCAGTTCGATAATTATGTCCGGATATACGAGCGTTACGATGACGCTTATGTGCAGGCGTTCGGCACGGACGACGAGGGCAAGAGCTGGTACGACGAAGCCGCGGGGCGGCTGAGAGCGTCGTACGGCGACGAGTTCGAAACGGCGTTCGAGGGTGCATACGAGGCGGCTCTCGCTTCCGACCCCGATAACGCCAAAATGACGGCGTATACCTCCGCGATAGCCGACGCGAGCGTTACGGCGAGCGCGTCGTTCGATGAGGAATATTTCACGCTTTTCGCGCGCATTTACGCAGAGACTTACGACGAATTCGTTTCCGCATATCCCGACAGCAAAGGCGAAGAGCTTTACGCGGCTGCGAAAGTGCAGGCGGATCACATCGCGTCGGGCAGGATATCCGACGACTATTGCGTGAGCCTTGCTCAGGAAGAGGCGGCGGATTACTTCAACGGCGTCGGCAAGTACGAAGGCGACGGATACGCTTACGATTCGTTCATATGGATACGCGACATCTGGTCGCCGGACACGCCGTGGTCCAGCTCGATAGCGGAAGACGGTAACGATTTCATATCCCGTATAGGCACTTACGCGACGGACGCGTCCCGTTCGGGCGTCGAAGAGGAAGAGCTGGAAAAAATGGTGTCGTCTTACGACACGGTCATGAAGCTCGTGCTCGAAGAGGGCGATACGGGTGTGAACGGCTATCTCGTGCTGCCCGTGCTCGCGGTCGGACTCAACATCGTTTCGCAGGTGATCTCCCGCCGTCAGCAGAAGAAGAGCGGTCAGGACGCGCAGCTCGGTCAGAACAAGGGCTGTATGACGGCGATGGTGATCGTCATGCCGCTGCTCATGGCGTACTTCGCGTTCATCTACTGCGCGGCGTTCACGCTGTACATGGTGGTGAACTCGACGATGAGCCTGCTCATCAACCTCGTGACTTCCGCGATAACGCGCAGGATAGTGCCGACGCATTCGGGCGGCGGGCATTCGGGCGCTTCCGTAGAGCGTCAGGGCAGACCGGATCCCAACGGCAAGTAAGCTGCTGCCGCGGAGCTCATTTGGAGAAAAACATTGAAAGTCATCGAAAGCACAGGTAAAGATATAGAGCAGGCGCTCGCAAACGGACTTGCCGAGCTGGATTGCACGCTGGACGACGTGGACGTCAGGATCCTCGAGCATCCCGGCATATTCTCCAAGGCGAGGGTGCAGTTCACTGTCCCCGACGGCAAAGGGAGCGGTCCCGCCGCGTCCGAGATAATGCGCGACCTCGAAAAGCGCGCCAAAGACTCACGGCGCGACGACCGCGGCAAACGTCCGGGCTCGGACAAACAGGATCGCCGCCCCGACCGCAAGGACAACAGGGATAACGACAAGAATGTCCGCCGCGAGGACAAGCCCGCAGGCGCCCCCGACCGCAATGCCGACGCGCGCAATAAGCAGCCGCAGGCGCAGAAGGGGAACGCGCAGCCGAAGCAGGCTCAGCAGCCCGGGTCGGCGCAGCAGCAGGCGAAGCCGCCCGAGCAGGATCGGCAGGCAAAGCAGCCCGAAAAGCCGCAGGGCTTCCGCAGCGATTTCCGCGCGGAGCTGGCGGCGGCAGCGGGAGAAACGCCCGCTCATAAGCAGGAGCAGCCCGAGCGCAAGCCCGAAAAACAGCCCGAGCAGCGCGCGCAGCAGAACAAAGCTCCCCGCGAAGTACCTGCGGAAAAGGTGGCGGCGGCGGACGAATATCTGCGCAAAGTGGTGTCGCTCATGGGCATAGAGGCGGAGACCGTATGCTCGGCGGCGGACGGAGAGATAAATATAGAACTCAAAACGGAGGACGCGCTCGCGATAGGGCGTAAGGGAGAGACGCTGGACGCGCTCGAATACCTTACGACATTGACCACGGCGGAAGGCGACAGGTACATCCACGTCAACCTCGACTGCGGGGAGTACCGCGCCCGCCGCAACGAAGCGATACGCGCCGAGGCGATAGCCGCCGCGGACAAGGCGGTCGCGACCAACAGGCGGGTGGAGCTGGAACCCATGAACAGCGCGAGCCGCCGCGAGGTGCACGCCGCTCTCGGCGAGCGCGGCGACGTGATAACGCGCAGCGAGGGCAGAGAGCCCGACCGCCGCGTAGTGATCATCCCGCGCACGCGCGGAGGCAAGGACAACCGCGGCAGCCGCAACGGAAGCGGCAACGGCAGGCGCAACAACCGCAACCGCCCCCGCCACGGCAACAAACCGTCGGGGAACGCGTGATAAAAGATATGAGCATTTACCCGTCGGAGCGGCTTTTGCCGCTCCGACGGTTTTGCTTGTGATGCCGTCGGCAACGTAAAAAGCGGGGAACGGTGTTCCTCGCTCTTACTTCTTTTGCGCTTACCGCGCGTTTACGTTACGCCTTCTTGGCGGTCTTTCTCGTAGCGGTCTTTTTGGCTGCGGGTTTTTTCTCTGCGCTCGCGGTCTTCTTCGCGGACTTCTTCATCGCGTCGTAAGCCTTGGCGCAGGGGTTCTCCGCGGTCTTGTCGCAATTGGCGCAGAAGTCGAAATCGCCGCACAGGTCGTGACCTGCCTGCTCGCTTTTGAGCCACTTATCTACGTCGAGCTCTGCCTGCTTCTTCGTAAGAGCCATGTCTTTACATCCTCCTTGAATCTTTTCGTTTATGATATCTTTATTATATTATCCGTTTCCGCATAAGTCAAGAAAAGGCGGTGGGAAAAAGGAGAAAAGACAAACTTGTCACGATCGTGCTAAGATTTGCTTATTTTATGGTATTCCTTGTCCGCGTTTCACGGCAGCGCCGTCCGCAAAAAAATTTCGCCATAGCATAAAATTCCGCCCGAAAACGGTTGACAAAATTTTTTCATGCGTATATAATACGTCATGTAAGCAAAGGTGCTGACGGCTTTATCTGCCGTGCAGCGCCTTATTTTATTTTCAGCCGTCCGTGCGTTCGTCCGCACGGAAGTAGCATAGCGAAAAAGGAGTGATCGAAGATGAACGTACCCGAACTTTTCGGAAGCATGGTCTTTAACGACGGAGAGATGAAAAAGCGTCTCACGCCCGAGACTTACAAAGCTCTCAAATCCACCGTGTCGTCGGGCGCGGCGCTGTCGTCCAAACTTGCGGACGAGATCGCCGAAGCGATGAAGGAGTGGGCGATAGAGAAAGGAGCGACGCATTTCACGCATTGGTTCCAGCCCATGACGGGGCTGCCCGCGGAGAAGCACGATTCGTTCATAGATCCTCAGCCGGGCGGTTCGGTCATCATGACGTTCAAAGGCAAGGAGCTCATAAAGGGCGAGCCGGACGCGTCCAGCTTCCCTTCGGGAGGCATGAGGGCGACCGCGGAGGCGCGCGGCTATACGGTGTGGGATCCGACGAGCTATGCGTTCGTCATCGGCACGACGCTGTATATCCCGACGTGTTTCGTCTCTTACACCGGCGAGGTGCTGGATAAAAAGACGCCGCTCCTGCGTTCGATGGACGCGATAAGCAACGTGGCGACGCGTTTTGCGAGGGCGTTCGGCGTGAAGTGCGACCGAGTGAATTGCACGGTCGGTCCCGAGCAGGAGTACTTCCTCATAGACAGGAAGATGTATAATGCCCGCAAGGATCTGCGCTACACGGGCAGAACGCTGTTCGGAGCGGAGCCGCCCAAGGGTCAGGAGTTGGAGGATCAGTATTTCGGAGCGATAAGGACGCGCGTCATGGCGTTCATGGAAGACGTGGACGTGCAGCTTTGGAAACTGGGCGTGTCGGCAAAGACGCGCCATAACGAGGTCGCGCCGTCGCAGCACGAGTTGGCTCCCGTTTACGCCACCGTCAGCGTGGCTACGGACCATAACCTGCTCACGATGGAAGTGCTCAAAAAGACGGCGGAGCGCCACGGTCTGGCGTGCCTGCTGCACGAAAAACCCTTCAAGGGCGTTAACGGCAGCGGCAAGCACAACAACTGGTCGATATCCACGGATACGGGCGTGAACCTGCTCAGCCCGGGCAAGGATCCCGCGAACAATCTGCTCTTCCTCGCGACGGTGGCGGCGGTCATCAAGGCGGTGCACGAGCACGCCGACCTGCTGCGCCTTTCGGTCGCGACGGCGGGCAACGACCATCGCTTAGGCGCTAACGAGGCGCCCCCGGCGATAATAAGCATATATCTCGGCGATCAGCTTTCGGATATTTTCGAAGCCATCGCTTCGGGAAAGAAATACAAGAGCGGAGCCGCATCGCGTGCGGCGGTGGGCGTTTCCGCGGTGCCCGATTTCACCAAGGATAATTCCGACCGCAACAGGACGTCGCCGTTCGCGTTCACGGGCAATAAGTTCGAATTCCGCGCTCTCGGCAGCGCTCTCAACATCGCCTGCCCGAACATGATGATAAACGTCATCGTGGCGGACGCGATGGAGAGCATGCTGGAAACACTGGAAAAGGCGAGCCCCGCGGACTTCGAAAAGACCGCGAAAAAACTCATTAAAGAAACGTATCTCGCGCACAAGGCGATCGTATTCAACGGCAACAATTATTCGTCCGAGTGGATAGACATCGAGAGCAAGAAGCGCGGACTTCCCGAAATAAAGTCGACGCCGGAGGCGCTGCCGTACTACACGCTTCCGAAAAACGTCGAACTGCTTTCGCGCTACGGGGTGCTGACCGCGCGCGAATGCGAGGCGAGGAAGGAGATACTTCTCGAACAGTATGCCAAGGTCATCAATATCGAGGCGTACACCATGTACAAGATGACGGCGAAGGAGATCCTGCCCGCCTGCGTGGAGTTCATGAACGTGCTTTCGGAGTCGATCCACCGCAAGAAGAGCCTCGACATGAGCTACGACTACGAAGGCAGCGTGCTCTACAAGGCGAGCAAACTCGTGGATTCGGCGTACGCCAAGAACAACAAGCTCGAAGAGCTGCGCCGCACCGCCGCGTCCATGGCGGACGTCGGGAAACAGACGATGTATCTCCACGACGTCGTCCTCGCCGAAATGGACTCTCTGCGCGAGATCATAGACGCGCTCGAACTGCTTTGCAGCTCCGACTACTGGCCTCTGCCGTCCTACGGCGATATGCTGTTCTACGCGGACTGATAAAAGCAAAACTATCCTCGCTTCCGTGATGTGCGAAAGCGGCGATCCGAGAGGGAATATCGGGAAAGCCAAAACGCAAATTTTTATCGGGAGGATAGAAAAATGGATACCGGAACGATCTCCGTTCTCGGTACGGGCAGCCTCTGGTACATAGTGGGCGCGATCATCGTATTCTTCATGCAATGCGGGTTCGCGATGCTGGAAACGGGGCTCACCCGAGCCAAGAACGCAGGCAACATCATCATGAAGAACATGATGGACTTCTGTATAGGAACAGTCATGTTCATGCTGATAGGCTACTCGCTCATGGGTATCGGCGACGCGGCGGCAAACGGTTTTATCGGCCGCCCCATGACGATATTCACGATGAGCGGAGACAGCTTCGCGCAGTTCTTCTTCAATCTCGTGTTCTGCGCCACCGCGGCGACGATAGTGTCGGGCGCGCTTGCGGAAAGGACGAGGTTCTCCGCTTATTGCGTGTACAGCGCGGTCATAAGCCTTGTCGTATATCCCGTCGAAGCGGGCTGGGTGTGGGGCAGCGAAGGCTGGCTCGCCAAGTGGGGTTTCATAGACTTTGCGGGCAGCGGAGTCATCCACGCGGTGGGCGGACTGTGCGCGCTCATCGGAGCCGCGATCCTCGGACCTCGTATCTGCAAGTATACGCGGGACGATAAAGGCAGGGTCACCAAGGTCAACGCCATCCCCGGTCATAACCTGACCATAGCGGCGCTCGGCGTATTCATCCTTTGGTTCTGCTGGTACGGGTTCAACGGTGCGGCGGCGACGAGCATAGAACAGCTCGCGCGCATAAGCGTCAATACGACGATAGCGCCTTCGGTGGCGACCTGCGTGACCATGATATTCACATGGGTTCTCAATAAAAAGCCGGATGTGTCGATGTGTTTGAATGCCTCTCTCGCGGGGCTTGTCGCGGTCACCGCGTCCTGCCACATCATCGACTTCTGGGCGGCTGCGGTCATAGGCGTCGTTTCGGGATTCCTCATCGTCGGCGCGTGCAACTTCGTGGATATGAAACTGCATGTAGACGATCCCGTCGGCGCGGTGGGCGTGCACTTCGCTCACGGAGTGTGGGGCATCATCGCGGTCGGACTGTTCGCGGTCCCCGAGCTTGCGGGCAACGACGGCGGCCTGTTCTACGGTAGCGGCGTGCTGCTCGGCAAGCAGATAGTCGGCGAACTCGCCGTGCTCGCGTGGACGGGCGCGCTCATAACGCTTACTTATCTCGCGATCAAGTACCTGCCCCGCGCGGTGGGCGCGCTCAAAGAGGGCAACGGACTGCGTTGCTCCGCCGAGCACGAGATCGCGGGTCTGGATATCTCCGAACACGGTCTTGCGACGGCTTACGCGGACTTCCTGCCTTCCGCGCCCTCTTACGGCACGACGGGCGAGCACGTCGATCTGAAAGGCATAACGCCCGTTCCCGTCGGCGGCGTGAGCGGCGAGAAGTACACGAAGATCACCGTGATATGCAATCAGGACAGACTGCCCGTTCTCCGCGACACCATGGCGGAGATCGGAGTGCAGGGCATGACCGTCACGCCCGTCATGGGTTGCGGCGTGCAGAAAGGGCATACGGCTCAGTACCGCGGCGTGAAGAGCGCGGTCAACCTGATGCCCAAAGTACAGGTAGACATAGTAGTATCCGTTGTCGATCCCGGGCTCGTAGTTGCTGCGGCGCAGAAAGCGCTGAATACGGGCAATGTCGGTGACGGCAAGATATTCGTTTCGGGTGTGGAGGACGTCATGCGCGTCCGCACGGGCGAGAGGGGAGTAGCCGCTCTCGACAACGAAGCGAAGGGATAAGCCCCTTTATTCCCTCTTTTGGCGGGCAGCGTTCCGTTCGCGTTCATGCGGCAGACGCGAGCCCGCCATATTTTTGTATAACGCAAAAGGAGGCGTTATGGCATATAAAAACAAAAGGCGTATCGCATGCGACAAACGCGGCAGACCGCTGCCGCCTTCGGACGTCAGCCCGCGCGCCGCTCTTATGCGGGCGGCTGTGGTCGGACCGCTCGGCGCGGCGCTGCTGCCCGCGGGATTGCTCCTCGGCGCGTTCGTGCGGCTGCCCGAGAGCGTGAGCGGGCTCGGCGCGATATTCGTGTTCATGATATTCATAGGAACGCTGTTCCTCCTTTACGCCGCGGCGCTCGTCATCCTCGGTCTGCGCGGCAGGGCGAAAGAGAGAGCCGAAGGAGCTTCCGCAGACGAAGTGAAGACCCGCGGAGAGGTCGCCCTCGCAACGGTGACCGCGGTCAGGACCAAGCGTGTACGGACCGCCGACTGCGTAAAAACGCTTGTGCGCGTCCGCGCCGAATATTACGACGAAACGTATTCGTATACGCGCAGATTCGTCTCGGGGTACGCCGAATGCTCCGTTCCGCCCGCTCCCGGCGATAAGGTGAAGGTGTATTACGAGCCGTCGAGCAATCTCGGGTACTGCGTGGAATTGCCGGGCGAGTGACTGATGCGCTTTTGTCGTTGACACGGCGACGGAGAAGTGATATAATCGAGCATATCACGATCATATGAAGGCAGGGATGCGGAATGGATATAGGGAACAAGATCGCAAAATTGCGCGCCGAACGCGGATTCACGCGCGAGAGTTTCGCGGCGGCGATAGGCGTTACCCGTCAGGCGGTCTACAACTGGGAGATCAATTCCCACCGCCCGAACGACGCGTATATCGAAAAGATATGCGGGCTCCTCGGCGTGAGCAAAAGCGAGCTTCTTTCCGACGGCGAACTTCCGCCCGTCACGGAGGAAGAGGCTCTTTGCGCCGCGCGTTATTACCGCGAACTCATGAAATTGGTGTTGAAGGGCAAGTGCAATCTGCGCCTGGCGTTCACCGTCGGCACGGCGATATTGCTCGCGGTCTCGCTGTTTGTCACGGTTATCATGGGCTTTACGACGGTCTATCCCTCCGACGACCCTTATGCCTTCGAAACGGTATATAACTACTACACGCCGTTTCCCGTGTTCATCCTCATGATAGTGGTGAGCGTCGCCCTCATCGTCGGCGAAGTGCTGCTGGCGCTGAGCTATAAGCGCATAAAAAGAGAATACAGGCGGTACGCGTGACCGCCGCCCGAAGCGGCAAAAAAGCGGAGCCCGCCCGAAAGCGGCTCCGCTTTTTGAGATTTCTTCGGATAAAGTATTGACAAACATGCGCTCATCGGTGTATTATAATAGTACAAGCGCATCGGGTATCCGAGATCTACGACCGAACCGCCTGCGTCCCCTTTGAAAGAAGGATGCATTATGGGCGGCGGGTTTTCATACTTTTTTTCGGATATCTGCCGCGGCAGGCGGAAGGGCGACCCGCGCGGGCAGCCGTCCGTCAATCGTATTTACGGTCGTCGTCCGTTTCCCCAGTATAGTTCACTTTACGGGTGGGATCGTGCGGCAGAACGGGGGACTTGCCGCTTTTGCGTTTACGTTTCATGGGTATATTATGTTGCTCCCGTCCGCCGTTTATGCGGGCGGGGAAGGAGAAATAACAAATGGATCTTTATACTGCTCTTGACGAGCTCCTTGCCTACGCCAAAGAGAAGCTGCTGCTCGACGAGCTGGACGAGATTTACGTCCGCAATACGGCGCTCGGCGTGCTGGGAGCCGCGACATACCGCCCAGGCGATCCCGATGTCGCGAAAGCGGAGAAGCAGACGGAGCCGTCCGCTCTCGTCGCCGCGGTGACGGGCGTCGCCGTTGCCGAAGGACTTATCTCCGCGGACGCCGCGGAAAAAACGGGCAAACGCCTGCTCGAAACGGTGTCCCTGCGCCCGAGCGCGGTCTGCGACATGTATGCCGATCTCGGCGGAGCGGAGTCGCCCAAAGCCAAGGCGTTCCTTGCGGACTACGTCAAAGCGAGCGGGTTCGGCAAGTCGTCCAATCCCGCGTTCGTCGAGGAAACGACGGACGACGGCGTGAGCGTGCACGCGGTCGGCGAAGGTAAAGACGAGCTCATCGGCGTATACCTCGCCATCGACGAGCTGATATATTACGCGGAGAACAACCTGCTTCTCGACGAGTACGACGTAGACTACGTCCGTCGCGAGATATGCAACATCCTGGGGCTGGACAGCTACGCGCCGCAGGAGATAGACTACGAAAAGGTGGACGCGCTCGACCGTCCCGACGAGCTCATAAACGCTCTTACGGATATTTCGGGCGGGCTGGGGCTCATATCTTCCGCCGACGCGGACGCGGTAGCGGATAAGGTCATGGGCGCGCTGTCTCTCATGCCGAGCGAGATAAACGATATCTTCGATTCTCTCGGCGGCAAAAAGGCGACCGATTTCCTTTACGATTATTGCGTCAAGAGCGGTTATGTGCGCAAGACCGCGCTCGAACGCAATATCCGCTTCAAGTCGGGTTATACCCGTCTCGGGCTGGAGATCACGATAAACAAGGCGCGTCCCGAGTACGCGACCGCGGAAGCCGCCAGAGAGGGCAACACGCCCGCGGGCGGTTACCCCGAGTGCTCGATATGCGCGGACAACGAAGGTTGGGCGCCCACCGGCAAATGCGCGCTGCGCACCGTGCGCCTTACGCTGGGCGGCAAGGAGTGGTTCTGGCAGTATTCGCCTTACGGCTATCTCGGCAAGCACGGCATCGCGGTATCGCTCGAACACGAGCCCATGCGCGTGACGGACGACACCGTCGTGCGCCTTATGGACTTCGTGGATATGTTCCCGCACTTCTTCATCGGTTGCAACGCCGCTCTTCCCGGAGCGGGCGGCAGCGTGCTCTCGCACGATCATTTCCAGGGCGGCGAGGAGATGCTGCCCATATCCAAAGCCAAAGCCAAGCTGCGCCTGACGTATCCCAAGTACCCGCTTGCCGAGGTGGAAGTGCTCGACTGGTACGACTCGGTCATCCGCGTGACTTCGCAGTCGCGTATCGTCATGCAGGAGATCGCGCGCGACATCCGCCGCGGCTGGGAGGATTATACCGATCCCGATCGCGGTATCGTAGCCGAGGATAAGGACGGCAAGCACAACGCCGTATCCATGACCATGCGCAAGATAAGCAACGGCAGGTACTGCCTGGATATCATCCTGCGCTCCAACATCCGCAGCAAAAAGTATCCCGACGGCGTGTTCCACACCCATCCCGAGTACTACGCGCTCAAAAAAGAGGCGAACGGCTTGCTCGAAGCCCAGGGTCTGTTCGTGCTGCCCGGACGCGTGGACGGCGAGATGACGAAGCTCTCCGACTGCCTCGTAAACAAACAGCCGCTGCCCGAGGATATGAAAGACTACGCGCTCATCCGCGACGAGATAATCAAAGAGAACGGAGAGGACATGAGCAAAGTGGACGCGGGAATATATATCAAAGAGGAGTTCGGTTCGGTCTGCGAGCGCATACTCGGCAATATCGCCGTGTTCAAAACGCCCGAAGAGACCGCGGAATTCCTCATATCCCTCGGCAATTTCGCGGACAAAACGTGACGACGGGCACGGAGGGGTGATATGACCGCAAAAGAACAGAAATTCCTTTCGCTGTTCGCCGCGGCGGCGCGCATAGAGCTGCCGGCGGGCGGGGAAGAACTGAAAAAGGTCATGGCTGCGCTCATCGCGCACGACTATACCTCCGCGGTGCTCGTGTGGGAGTATCTTCTCGCCGAGCGAGACGCGGATATGAATAAAGACGCCGCGCTCGTTTCGCTGCTCACCGACGGTATCGGGAATGTGTTCGAAACCAAGGCGGCTCCGCGCATGCTCAGGCTGCTGTCGGACAGCGCCGCCGTGCGTGAAGCGGTATACCGCCGCAGTTCCACGGCGCTCTCGCGCCCCGAAACGATCGGCTACGCCGCGCAGATGCTGCTCTCGCCGCGCGAGACGGAGAGCGAGGATATCCTCGCGAAAGCGATGAAGAACGCTTCCGGGAACTTCGGCGCGTTCATGGCGGCGGTCGTCGACAGGCTCATAGTCGAGCTGACACGCAAAAACGGCAAGCCTTCTTTTTCAAAGAAGCTCGCCGCCCGCGTGCTCGCGTTTTCCGAAAAGATCAAAGGTCCCGAAAAAGCCTTCATCGCCCAGCGCATAAGAGAGCTGTGACGCGTGAAAGCGCGGATCAAAGGGAGTTTCCTTGTATGGGAAACTCCCTTTGCTATTGTCTGTATGTTGTTTATTGAACGAGTTTACATCATTTACTCTCCGCTTTGCGGTTTCTTTTTGGGCAGTAGGAAGTGCAGGATCACCAGTCCGCCGAGGAAAAATACCGCGTAGAATACGCGCACCGTTCCCGCGAGCAGGAAACAGGTGAGGAACATCAGACCCGCGCCGATGAGCGCGGTAAGAACGTCCGCGGTCACCGAAAACGCTTTGCCCGGCACCTTGGCTTTGAGCTTCTCCGCGCCCGAATACGCCAGGCGGGTGAGCGCGCCCTCGATCACGAGTGCGAAAAAGAGTATTATCTGCATTGCGACTGTCATTTGAAGATCCTCCCGAGGATATTTTTTTTGCCCGAACGGTATTCCATTTTATCCACTCTGCCTTCGAAGGTGAGTTCGCCGGACTCTGCGGAGAACGCCTTTATGTGCAGTCCTTCGCCGCGGACGGAAAGCGGACCGTCCGTCGTCGTCATGTTTATTTCGGCTGGGGAAGAGTCGATGACCTTTTCCACTCCCGTTATAAGGGTGCGCGAGCGCGCCTCCGCCGTTATGCTGTGCTTTTTGTTTTCCACACCATAAGCTATGCCGCTTTCGCCGCGGTTATGACAAAAACCGCGCGGGAGCAGACATAGGATAAACGCTCCGCTCGCGCCGCACGCGCGGGGAAACGCGCCGCATGCAAACGGCTTGACAATTTTCCGCTTCGGGTGTATAATATCTTAACATCCGAAATTTGCGGCAACGTCCGCGCACGGAGGTAAAACTTATGAGATATAACGAAGAAAAACGTGCGGTTGCCGCGGCAAAGCCCGCGATGACCGAAAAACAGCGCAAGATCGCCGTCGTCTGTACGGTGACCGGCGTCGTGTTGCTGCTCATCGCCGTGATCGCGCTTATATGCAATATCGTTTCCATTGCTTCGCTGTCCGCCCGCAGGGACGAACTCGAAAACATGAGCGCGGAGCTTTCCGCCGCGATAGCAGAGGGCGAGGATACTTTGGAGTACATGACGGGAGACGAGACCCGTCTCGAGTTCTTCGAGCGTTACGCGCGCGAGTATCTCGGCTACGTATACGACGGCGAAGATTCGTACGTGCCGGCGACGGGGGATAAGGAGTGACGGAAGCCGTTATAGACGTCGGCAGCGGCAGTGTCCGCCTGCTTGCCTGCGGTAAAAAACAGACGATAATGACCAAGCTCGGCGAAGGTCTGAACGCCACCGGGCTTCTCGGCAAAGAGGCGATGGAGCGCACGATAGCGGTCATCAAGCGTTTCGCCGAAGAGGCTAAACGCGTGGCGGATAAAGTGTATGTGTTCGCCACCGAAGCCGTGCGCGCGGCTGCCAACCGTGCGGACTTCATCCGCGCGACGGACGCCGAGTGCGGCGTACAGCTGGAAGTGATAAGCGGCAGCGAGGAAGCGGAGATAGCTCTTCTCGGCGCGAGCGAAGGCGGAGACGCCACCGTAGTCGACATAGGCGGAGCATCCGTGGAGATAGTATCGGGCGACGGCGATTCGCTCGTTTACGTCAAGTCGCTCCCGCTCGGCGTCGTGCGGCTGACCGAGCAGGCGGGCGGCGATCCCGGGCTCATCCGCGCCTATGCCGCCAGCGGAGCCACGGGCTACGGCGACGTGCGTCTGCGCCCCGAACTCATCGGCGTGGGCGGCACGCTGACCTCGCTTGCGGCGATGAAGTCGGGCATCACGGTGTACGACCCCTCGGTCGTGGACGGCTGTATCCTCACCAAAGAAGATCTGTCCGCCTTTGCGGGAAAACTCTCCGCCATGACGGAAAGCGATATACGCAAAGCATATCCCGTTCTCCCCGACATGCGCTGCGGGCTCATCACCGCCGGCGCGATCCTCGCCGAAGAACTTTTGACATACCTCGGCGCTCCTTACATAAAAGTGAGCGAGTCGGACAACCTGGACGGATTTTTAAGGTATAAGCATAAAATGACCAAAGACGCATGACGATGACGCGCGGCTCCGCCGCGCGTCGTTTATCTTTGCGGCGATATAAAGGATACGGAAACATCGTATAACGAATAATATATAGAAAGCTGTCCGCGGAAGGTCTTTTCCGCGGACAGCTCGTATCGTTTTGTTCTTATTCTTTTTCTTCCGCTTCTTCGCGGGTGAAGCATAAACTTCCGAATGCGCCGAAGTCAATGAGCACGAGGTCTCCCGCGACGAGTACGGATATATCCTCGCCGCCGACGTCCGCCGCTTTGCTCCCGACGGAGACGGTCGCGCCGTTTTCCGTCATGCTCACGGTGACGGGAGAGGGCGAGGGGACGTCGCCGAACTTGCTCGCGAGACGGCGGAGCAGGCGGGGAACGGCGTCTTTGCGTTTGGCTTTTGCGATGACCATATCCGCTATACCCGCGGCGAGCGCCGCCGCTGCCACTATCGCCGTTGCTATCGCGGCTATCGTGAAGGCGCGGTGATCGGCGTCCGTCAGGCAGAAGAATATCACGCACAGCGCGAGCGCGACGACGCCGACCGCAAGGCAGGCTATCGTTTTGGGAGCGAACAGGCTCATGCGTTCCGCGAGAGTTTTTCCCGCCGCCGTCATGCGGCGTTCCTGTTCGGAGATATCGAACGTCGCGTTTATCTCCGTTTTGAAATTTATTTCGTCCATATTTTCACCAATCCAGCCGCGAGAGCTTTTTGGAGCCCGCGACTTTAACGTCGTCGTATTTGGAAAAGTATTTCTCTTTGAAGCTCGCGGGCAGTTCCTCTTCCGTTTCCGCGGCGATGAGGTCTGCGAGCTCGTCCGGAGTGAAGTCGGACATGCTCACTTCGCCGTCGTATTTTTCAAACAGCCGCATGATATCCCGTTCTGTCATGATGGTCTCCCCGAAAGGCGCAAAGGCTCTTTCAACGAATAATATATCACAAACGCGCGCGTAATGCAAATATTTGGCTTGACCTCGGGGCGGAGTTTATTATATAATAAATCATAATGATAACGGTGATAGATTACGGAGCGGGCAACCTTGCGAGCGTCGCGGGCGCGCTGACATTCCTCGGCGCAAAGTCGGTGACGGCGGGCGGGGCGGACGAGATAGCCCGTGCCGACAAACTCATACTGCCGGGAGTGGGCGCGTTCGGCGAGTGCATGAAAAAGCTGCGCGCCGCTTCGCTCGACGAGGCGATAATCGGCGCGGTAAAACGCGGTACCCCTCTTCTCGGCATATGCCTGGGGCTGCAGCTGCTTTTCGAGCGTTCTTACGAGTTCGGCGAACACGAGGGGCTCGGTCTGCTCCCCGGGGAGGTGAGAAAGATAAACGCGGGCGGTCTGCCGCTGCCGCATATCGCGTGGACGAGCATAGACGTCCGCGGCGGACGGCTGCTCCGCGGTATAGAGAGCGGCGAGTTCTTCTACTTCGTGCACAGCTACTGCGCGCACGCGGCGGAAGAGCGCGACGAAGCCGCGACCGCCGATTACGGCGAGACGTTCACCGCGGTCGCCGAGCGGGACAACGTGTTCGGCACGCAGTTCCACCCCGAAAAGAGCGGCTCGCGCGGACTTGCGATACTTAAAAACTTCATCGCGGTATAGGGAGGAGCGCGTGACATCGGTAAGGATAGTGCCCTGTCTGGACGTCAAAGACGGGCGGGTGGTAAAAGGCGTGAATTTCCTCGGTCTGCGCGACGCGGGCGACGCGGTGGAGAACGCCGTGCAGTACGAGCGCGAGGGCGCGGACGAGATAGTTTTCCTCGATATAACCGCGACGTACCGCGGAGAAAAAACGGTGGCGGACATGGTGAGCCGCGTGGCGGAAAACCTGTTCATCCCGTTCACCGTGGGCGGCGGCGTGCGCAGCACGGAGGACATGAAAAACATACTCCGCGCGGGCGCGGACAAAGTGGGCGTGAACAGCGCGGCGGTAAAACGCCCCGAGCTCATAAGCGAAGGCGCGGAACTGTTCGGCAGCCAGTGCGTGGTGCTCGCGGTGGACGCGAAAAAACGCGCGGACGGCGGCTGGACGGTGTACACGGCGGGCGGCAGGCACGACGAGGGCATGGACGCGGTCGAGTGGTGCGCGCGCGGCGAAGAGCTGGGCGCGGGCGAGATACTCCTCACGAGCATGGACGCCGACGGCACCAAAAACGGCTTCGACCTCGACCTTCTCCGCGCCGTGACGGGGGCGGTGAATATCCCCGTGATAGCGTCGGGCGGAGCGGGGAAGAAAGAACATTTCGCGGAGGCGTTCGGGTGCGGCGCGAGCGCGGCTTTGGCGGCGTCGCTGTTCCATTTCCGCGAGCTGGATATAAGAGAACTCAAAGAGTATCTCGCCGGCAGGGGCATACCCGTGCGGCTGTGATACGGCAATCGGAGCAAATATATGGAAGTAACGAGAGAGATCATCAGGCATACGGCGAAGCTCAGCCGTATAAACTTCACGGAGGAAGAGGAGAAGGCAATGGAAAAGCACTTCGCCTCCGTGCTCCGCTGGACGGAGAAGCTGAACGAATTCGACGCGGATTCCGTCCCGGCTACGGCGCATATCCTGGACGCGGTCAACGTACTGCGAGAGGACGTGCCCGGCGTTCCGTTCGACAGGGAAAAACTGCTCTCCTGCGCTCCCGAGCGCAGCGAGGACTCGTACATCGTTCCGAGGGTGGTGGAGTAACATGGATATCACGAAAATGACTCTCGGCGCGCTCGTCGAAGCGATGGATAAGGGAGAGATATCCTCCGTCGAAGCGACGAAAGCGACGCTGGAAAAAGCGGAAAAAGAAAAGGATCTCGGCGCATACGTCACGCTGTGCGGAGAGAAGGCGTTGGAAGCCGCCGCGGCGGCGGACAAGGCGCGCGGCGAGGGCAGGCGCGGAGCGCTGCTCGGCGTGCCGATAGCGGTCAAGGACAACATCTGCACCGAGGGCGTGCGCACGACCTGCGCTTCCCGTTTTCTGGAAAACTACGTGCCGCCTTACGACGCGTTCGTCGTGAAAAAGCTGAAGAGCGCGGGCGCGGTCATCGTGGGAAAGACGAACATGGACGAGTTCGCCATGGGCTCGGGCAGCGAGTATTCGGCTTTCTATCCCGTAAAAAACGCCGTAGACCCCTCGCGAGTGGCGGGCGGTTCGAGCGGCGGCAGCGCGGTCGCGGTGGCGTCGTACCAGGCGTACGCGTCGCTCGGTTCGGATACGGGCGGTTCCATCCGCCAGCCCGCGGCGTTCAACGGCGTGGTCGGGCTCAAACCCACGTATTCGGCGGTGTCGCGCAACGGACTGATCGCATTCGCTTCCTCGCTCGACCAAATAGGTCCTTTCGCGCGCACGGTAGGCGATTGCCGCACGGTGTATGACGCCATAAAAGGTCATGACGCGGGGGATTCCACTTCTTACGCGGGCGACCTCGATAAAGGCGAAAAGATAACGTCGCTCAAAGGCAGGCGTATAGGCGTAGCGAAGGAGTTCTTCCCGCCGGAGCTGAACGGCGAAGTGCGCGCGGCGGTGGAAAAGGCTCTCGCGTTCTATGAAAAAGAGGGCGCGGAGATAGTGGAAACGAGCATAGGCAGCTTCGATATGGCGCTCGCGTGCTACTACATCCTTTCCAGCGCGGAAGCGTCCAGCAACCTCTCGCGTTACGATGGCGTCAAGTACGGCAGGCGCGCGGAAGGCTGCGCGGGCATAGACGACATATATTACAAGTCCCGCACCGAGTTCTTCGGCAGCGAGGTCAAGCGCCGCATCATGTTGGGCAACTTCGTGCTCTCGTCGGGCTACTACGACGCGTTCTACCTGCGCGCGAGCAAGGCGAGGACGCTCATCAAGCGCGATTTCGAAACGGCTCTTTCGGGCTGCGACGCGCTCGTCTGTCCCACCGCGCCCACGACGGCGTATAAGCGGGGGAGCAACGCGGACGATCCCGCTGCGGCGTACCTCGGCGACATATTCACGGTGCCCGTCAATATAGCGGGGCTTCCCGCGCTTTCGGTGAAGTGCGGCGAGGATAAGGACGGTATGCCCGTCGGCATGCAGCTGATAGGCAGCCCGTATTGCGAGGAGACTTTGCTCTCTCTCGCCGAAGCATACGAAAAGGGAGGCGCGATATGAGCGAGTATATACCTACGATAGGACTGGAAGTCCATTGCGAGCTCAAAACGGAGACCAAGCTGTTCTGCTCATGCCGCAACAGCTTCGGCGCCGCGCCCAACACAAATACCTGTCCCGTGTGCGCGGGGCATCCGGGAGTGCTGCCCGTGCTCAACCGCAAGGCGGTGGAGTACACCGTGAAGGCGGGCTGCGCGATAGGCTGCCGCATCAGCCGTTACAGCAAGTGGGACCGCAAGAACTATTTCTATCCCGACCTGCCCAAAGCGTGGCAGACCAGCCAGTACGACCTGCCGCTCTGCATAGGCGGCGAGGTGCGCATAACGGTGAACGGTGAGGAAAAAACGGTACGGCTCAACCGTATACATCTCGAAGAGGACGCGGGCAAGCTCGTGCACGGCGGAGGGAGCACGGCGGTGGATTACAACCGCTGCGGCGTGCCGCTCATGGAGTGCGTGACCGAGCCCGACATGCACAGCGCCGACGAGGCGGTGGCGTTCCTCGAAGAGCTCGCGAGCATATTCCGCTATGCGGGCGTGTCCGACTGCCGCATGCAGGAGGGCTCCATCCGCGCGGATGTGAACCTGTCGCTCAGCCGCCCCGGCGAGCCGCTCGGCACGCGCACGGAGACGAAGAACCTCAACTCCTTCCGCAGCGTGCGCCGCGCGATAGAGGCGGAGATACGCCGCCAGACCGAAGTGCTGGAAAGCGGCGGCAAGGTAGTGCAGGAGACGCGGCGTTTCGACGACGCGACGGGCGAGGGCTACGGCATGCGCAGCAAAGAGGACGCGCAGGATTACCGCTATTTCCCCGAGCCCGACCTCATGCCCGTAGTGCTTTCGGACGAGGACGTGGAGCTCATACGCGCCACGCTGCCCGAGCTGGCGCGCGACCGCAGGAACAGGTATGTGTCCGATCTCGGTCTGTCCGATTACGACGCGTCACTCATCACCGCGGATCCCGCGACGGCAGAGCTGTTCGACGACGCGGTGACCGCGGGCGCGAACGCCAAGAAAGCGGCTAACTATATAATGAGCGAGATCATGCGCAAGGGCAAGACGGCGGGCGAGGACGGCATCGTCGTCGGTATCACGGGAATGCAGCTCGCCGACCTGCTCGCGCTCGTGGAGAAAGGGGAGATCAACCTCGTTTCTTCGCGCGACGTGCTGGATAAGATCTGGCTGACGGATATGACCGCTTCCGCCGCGGTGGACGCGCTCGGGCTCAGGCAGAACAACGACGCGGGCGAGATAGAAAAGCTCGTGCGCGATATCGTCGCAGCCAACCCCGGCCCGGCGGACGATTACCGCAAAGGCAACGAGAAAGTGCTGTCCTTCTTCGTGGGGCAGCTTATGAAGGCTACCAAGGGTAAGACCAATCCCAAGATCGCGGGAGAGCTTATAAGGAAGGTGCTGTCCGAGTGAACGTATACGAGCAGGCGGAAAGAGAGCTGAGCGAAGCGCGCGAGGCGTTCTCGTCGGCGTTCGGCGGCACGGAGAACGCCGTGGTCATCAAGTCGCAGCGCAACGATTTTGCCCTGCGCTTCAAGTATCCGCTGCTCATGCTCGTGTGCGCGGTGATAGTCGCGGCGGTCGTTGTCATCCAGGTGGTGTTCAGGCAGTTCGACGCGCTTTACATCGTATGCGAGTGCATAATATGCTTGGCGATGGCGGCTTGCATAGTGCTGTTCGCGATCACATGGCACATCACCCGCCGCAACGCGCGCGCCGCCGAAGCGATAACTTACTATTCGCCCGAGCCCGGCAAACGGTTCCTTTACACCGAGATCGCGGGCGGCGGGGAGAAGATCGAGTGGGCTGACGCCTGCCTGTACCTGCGCGGGGACGCCGCCGAGCTGTTCGAAGGCAACGGCAAGCAGTACAGTCCCTTCCTTTACAAGAAGGTGCGCGGGCATTCGCGCGGCTATGCGCTGTTCGATCTCGGCAATATCCTCGGGAATTTCATGGACGGCTGCGATGTGATCTCGCACGAGGGCAACGTCTGGCGGTTGTCGTCCGGTTTTTCCTTCGCGGTCGCGGAGGACGGAACGCTCGCTTATTTCGAGATAAAAGGCATGTACGACGAGTGCTACGAGAATAATTTCCCGCTGTACGCGCCCTTTTCCGTTTCGCGGTCGTATGTGTTCACTTACCGCTTTACCGCGGTGAACGCGCCGAATTTCCGCATGCACCTGCCGGATATCACCCGCACGGCGTGCGACTTCTATTTCGTCCCGCCGCCCGATGACCCGCGCATCGTCGTACCAAAGTAAGTATTTAACGGAAGTTTATGCAGAGAGACCGCCTTCTTTTCAAAGAAGGCGGTCTCTTCCTGCACCCTTTCCGCCAAGAAACTTACGGCACCGGGCAAATACGATATTATGAATATATATCTTTCCGTGTATCGTTGACATATCGGGAAATATACGTTATAATCATATCATGGTGACGATGAAGGAGATAAGCGGAAGGGAGAAGGGGATACGCGCGGCGTTGATCGCGATGACGGCAGCCGTGCTCGCGATCGCCTTCGTGCTGACGTTCTCCATATCCGATTACCATATATTCGCCCGCGCGGGGGAGTACGGCGTCGTATTCGTGCTTTCGCAGTGGGTGAAGAAGAGCGCGCTCCTGCTCGTGCCCATGGCGGTGTTTTTCGGCAGCCGCAAGTGCGCGGATATCGCAAAATGGGTGCTTCCCGCGTTCGTGCTCGTGTCGTGGGCGACTTACGGCGACTACTTTTACGCGAGCCGCTCCGCAGACAGCGTAACGGATGAGGTGCTTTATCTTTTCGACGACATCCTGCCGCTTCCGCTCGAAGCCGCGCTGTTTTTTGCGGAGAACGGGCTGCTCGTCCTTATCTACATACTTTTGTTCGCTCGTGACGGCGCAGGTGCGTCGCCGCGGAGTTTTCTTTATTTCGCGCCCGCCCTCGCCGCGTGCGTCCCGCTCAATATCTTCGGGAATTTCTTCGACATAAACGATTTCCCCGCAGACGATCCTCTGCGCTTTTACAGCTTTACGCCGTGGCACGGCGTCGCGGTGCTGCTGCTTGCGGGCGTTACCGCGGTATGCTATCTGTGGCTGAGGGGGAGATCGCCGTCGGAGAGGGAAAGGCTGCTCGCCGCGATGGCGATAACGCTGCTCGTGCAGTACCATTCCAAAGACAGCGTGGTGCTCGGCGACGGTTACAACGTCTACACGACGATATTCTCCTGCGTGCCGCTGTTCATATGCAATATAGGCGTGTATACGGTAGCGCTGTCCGTGTTCTTTAAGACGCGCACGCTGTATTCGATAGCCTTTTTCGTGCACGCCGCGGGCGCGATCTCGGTGTTCTTCTACTTCGGCAGGGACGACATAAGCAACTACGGCATTATCTTCGGTTACTCCATACTGTATTTTCTCACGACGCACATATTGTTGTTCGTTCTCTGCGTCATGCCGACGTCGCTCGGTATGTATAAGTTCCGTATGCGCGACTGCATAACGCCTCTCGTCTACTATTGCGTAGTTATCGTTTCCGCTGCGGTGCTGTCCGCGGTGGTGACTTCGGCGTCCATGGGCTGGCATACGGCGGACGGGGAATACCTCCCGCCTGACGAGCTCCTTCTGCCCAACTACGCGTTCACGCAGATCAATCCTTTGCCTTTCGAAGTGCCCGACATTTGGAAAGTGACTGTATGGCGGTACGACGTGAACATACTGTACGTCGCGCTGCTGTACCTGTTTTACGCAAGCATGTTCTTCGCCTTCGTCGGGCTGTATCACGCATGGCTCGCCGTTCGTCGTAAACTCGCGCGGAGGAGCGCATGAAGAGCGCTTCGCTCGTAACGCATGAAACAGGGGCTCCCGAGGGAGCCCCTGCGATCGTTTTATTCGCTTTATTTCCGTTTCAGGTCTTTGACCAGCGCCTCGGTGAACGAGAGCGTTATTTCTCGCACGGTGAGTGGGCGGTAAACTACGCCCGCTCTGTCCATGGCTTCCTTCTGCTTATCCGTCGCACGAGTGTAAGGGTATACGCCGAAGAGAAAGGGGTAGAAAGCGTAAACGAACCTTTGCGCGTCCTCGTCGCGCACGTCCGCGTAGTGCGCGCGGAGGCAGGCGGTCACGGCTTTTATCGAACGGGCGTATGCTTTTTTGAAGGATACGAGAGCCTCCATGCCGCTGCCCGCTTCCATGTCGTAGAGGTTCATGGACAGCAATTTGAGCATACGTCCGCGTTTTTCGAGCGCCTCGGAAAATCGCGCGGGGAATTCCTCGGCGGGGAACCGTTCGCCCGCGAGAGCCGTCAGATCCGCCGTCCACGCCTCGTATTCGCGTTCGAGCAGCGCGAGGAATATCTCCTCTTTCGTGCGGAAGTAGTTGTATACGGACGTGCGCGTGAAAGACGTTTCTTCGCTTATCGCGCCTATCGTTATCTTTGCGTAAGGGAGCTTTTCGTACAGCCTCGCGCAGGCGTCGATTATCTCCTTTTCCCGCGCCCTGGTGAGTTCTTCCGAACCTGCGGGCATGGATTATTCTCCCGCGGCGTTCTTCGCCCATTCGGCGGCTCCGCCGCTTACGAGCCTGCCTTTTTTCCAATCCGCGGAAGGGCAGTGCGCTTTCATGCTCTTCTCCGCGCCGGATATACCGCTGCCGCCCGATGTCGCGAAGGGGATGACGGTCTTGCCCGTAAAGTCATGAGTCTCGAGAAACGTGTCGATTATCCTCGGTTCAACATACCACCACACGGGGAAGCCGACGAATATCTCGTCGTACTTCGCGATATCGACGGGCGCGCCCGCGATAGCGGGGCGGCAGGCGGGGTCGTTCATCTCGATCGTGCTGCGGCTGCTCTTGTCCGTCCAGTCGAGGTCGGCGTCCGTATACGGCTGCTCGGGGACTATCTCGTAAAGGTCTCCGCCCACGGCTTCCGCGATCTCCCGTGCGGCTTTCGCGGTCACGCCGCTTGCCGAAAAATATGCCACAAGTATATTTTTGCGCATAAACGCCTCCTTACATGCACTCTTTGAGCACCTGCACGATCTCGTCGCGGGTGAGTACTTTATACCCGCCCTGCATGACGAGAGTGCTGTCCGCGATGCCTTCGATCATGTCCTCGGTGACGCCGAGGTCGCTTATCTTCATAACGAGCCCCAGCTCCTTCATCCAGCCTTCCATGGCGGCAAGCCCTTCGTCTGCGACCTGTTCGTCCGTCTTGCCCGCGGGGTCTACGTTCCACACTTCTTTCGCGAAGCGCACGAACTTTTTGAGCCCGTATGGCATGATGTGGCGGTAATAGGGAATGGACACCGCGGCGAGCGTCATGCCGTGAGTGGCGTCCGTATGCGCGCCGACGGCCTGCCCGAGCATGTGCACTTCCCAGTCGGTGGTCTTGCCGCGCGATACGAGAGTGTTGAGCGCCCACGTCGCAGTCCACATGATGTTGCTGCGCGCCTCGTAGTTCTGCATGTCCTTGTTCGCTATGCACGAGGAGTGCAGCAGCGAACGCATCAGCCCTTCGGAGAGGTAATCGCTCACGCAGTCGTCCTCGCCCGAGAAGTACTGCTCGCAGATGTGGTTGAATATGTCGTATATGCCCGCGACCATCTGGTAATGCGGAAGGGTGAGCGTATACGTCGGGTCGAGCACCGAGAACCTCGGCATGACGCTCTCGTCCGCGAACACATGCCCGATCTTCATCTTCGTCTTATGGTTGGTGATGACGGAGCCCGCGTTCATCTCGCTGCCCGTGCCCGCCATCGTCAGCACGCAACCTACGGGCACGACCTCGCAAGTCGGTTCTTCGAAGCGCACATAATACTTTTCCCAGGGATCCTCGTCGCAGTTGACGGAAACGGCTACCGCTTTGGCGTAATCGCATACCGAGCCGCCGCCCACCGCGAGCAGCAGATCCGCCTTCGCCTTGCGCGCGATCTCCACGCCTTCGTACAGCTTATCCACCGTGGGATTGGGCATGACGCCCGCGATCTCGGACACCGTCTTGCCGCATCCCGCGAGTATCTTTACGACCTCGTCGTAGATGCCGTTCTTTTTTATCGAGCCGTTGCCGTATATGAGCACGACGTTCCTGCCGTACTTCTTCAGCTCCTCGCCGATGTTCTTCACCGCGCCCTTACCGAAATACAGTTTGGTGGGATTGCAATAAGTAAAATTCCCCAACATGAGTTTGTTACCTCCGCGAATGTTTATCGTTCTGACACTCTGTCAGTACCCATATTATATCCCTTAAGCGCGGTTTTGTCAACCTTTTGCCCCGCGGGGAAGTATGCAAAACGAACAAGCGCTCCATGCCTTATGGGCATAGAGCGCGGCTTAAAAACGGAGAGCGTTGTCTGCTCTCCGTTTTTCGCGGCATTACTTTTCGGTCGTTTCGCCGAGGAGGGTCATGGGGTCGACGTAATTGCCTTCGGCGTCCGTCATCTCGAGGTGGAGGTGGGGACCTTCGTTCTGCTCGCTCGTCATGCTGTCCGAAACGTAGCCTATCGTATCGCCGGCGGCGACTACGTCTCCGACTTCGGCGGCAACGTCTGCCGAGAGCGACTTGTATACCGCGGTATAGCCGTCCGTCTGCTCGATCGTGACGGTATAGCCGTTCTGCGTGGTGTAGCCGACGTCCGTCACTTCGCCGTCATGAACGGCAAGCACGGGCGTGTCCGCCGCGGCGGTGAAGTCGGTGCCGTTGTGCGTGGCGTACCAGTGCAGCGTGTTCGACCATACGAGCTCGCTTAAACTGCATTCCGCGCCGAGCACGCATTCGGTAAGGGGAAGCGTGTATTCGGGCTCGGTGATCGTGGGTTCGTCGGGTTCATCCGGCTCGTCGGGCTCATCGGGTTTGTCGGGTTCGTCGGGTTTGTCGGGCTCGTCTTTGTCGTTCTGGTCGTCGGGCGTTTCCACTATGCCGCCCGGCTGTTCGACGGGCTCGCTGCCGCCCGAAAGACCGACGGCGAGAGACACCGCGAGTATCGCAGCGATCGCCGCAACGATACAAACGATGAGCGCGATGTACAGTTTTTTGTTGATCGGTTTGCGTTCTTTGTTGGTGTTCATGGGTGTTCCTCCGTTTGCTTGTTCGTGGATTATTGCCGCGGAGGCGCAAATTATACATCATAAGCGAAAATCGTTTGCAAAATGTTTGCGTTTATGGTATACTGCGATTACATCATACGATCGGCGAAACGAACAAAGGTGCGACCGCGGACGTCCGAAAGGCGCTCCGCCCGCATTTTTGAGCATATAGACGATAAACGAAAAGGAGGTCAAACTATGGCTATAAGCAGCGGCGATACGCCGGAGATCAAGCGGCTCACATCCATTTGCGCGAGCCATTCCACCATAGACTCTCAGCTTTTTACCGACTATAAAGTATATCGCGGATTGCGTGCGCCCGACGGCAGGGGAGTCCTCACCGGACTGACGGAGATATCCGACGTCATGGTCAACACCGAGGAGAACGGCAAGTTCGTCCCGTGCCCCGGAGCGCTTTATTACCGAGGCTACAACGTGAAGGATATCGTTGCGGATATCATCGGCAGCGAGCGGTTCGGCTTCGAGGAGATAATATATCTTCTCCTTTTCGGCAGACTGCCAGATGAGACGGATCTTTCCAGCTTCAAAGACCTTATAGGCTCTTACCGCAAGCTCCCGCCCGCCTTTTTCCGCGACATCATCATGAAGTCGCCCAGCGTCGACCTTATGAACAGCATGGCGCGTTCGGTGCTCACGCTGTACTCTTATGACCCTTCGGCGGACGACCTGTCGCTGACCAACGTGCTCAACCAGTGCCTGTATCTCATCGCGACTTATCCCATGCTCGCGGTGTACAGCTACCAGGCTTACGCGTATTACAAGTCGGACAGCAACAGCTTCTTCATCCACGATCCCGATCCCAAGCTGAGCACGGCGGAGAATATCCTGCACATGCTGAGGATAGACAGCAGGTACTCCAACCTCGAAGCCCGCGTGCTCGACCTCGCGCTCATCCTTCATGCCGAGCACGGCGGCGGCAACAACTCCACGTTCACCACCCGCCTCGTCACGAGCACGGGCACGGATACGTATTCGGCGATGGCGGCGGCGATGGGCTCGCTCAAAGGACCCAAGCACGGCGGCGCGAACATCAAGGTCTGCCGCATGTTCGACGACATCAAGTCCAACGTCCGCGATTGGAAGGACAAGGACGAGGTCAGGAGCTATCTTACGAAGATACTCGATAAAGAGGCGTTCGACCGCACCGGTCTCATCTATGGCCTCGGCCACGCGATATACCAGGTATCCGACCCCCGCGCGGAGATATTCCGCAACAGCGTGGGCAAGCTCTCCAAAGCCAAGGGCAGGGACGACGAGTTCGCTCTCTACTCCATGGTGGAGGAAGTGGGCGCGGATCTGCTCCGCGAGCGCCGCAAGACGGACAAGGGCGTATGCGCGAATGTCGACTTCTACAGCGGCTTCTGCTACCAGATGCTGGGATTGCCCACCGAGCTGTTCACTCCCATATTCGCCGTCGCGCGTATCGTGGGCTGGAGCGCGCACCGTCTGGAAGAGATCATCAATTCCAGCAAGATCATGCGCCCCGCTTACAAGTATGTGGGGACGCACCGCAAATACGTGCCTCTCGGCAAGCGCGTAGGCAACTGAGAGCAAAAGCAGGAAATAATAGCAGACGAAGTGCCCGCATTCCCTTGACAAAAGGAGTGCGGGCGCGTTACAATATCCGTGTAACAAACCGTTGAAGCGGAGAAAGAGCGGAAAGAGCGTTCACAGAGAGTCCGGGAGGCTGAGATCCGGGCAAGAGCATTCCGTATGATATGGACCGCCGAGGGCGCGAAGGAAAGGCGACAGCCGAGTATGGCGCGACGCGGGCAGCGCGTGAGTCTGCCGGGGTATATCCCGAAAAAAGCGCGCGGCGTTCTTTGCCGCGAATCAAGGTGGCACCGCGGTATGATATCGTCCTTGGCAATGTATTCGTCACGGGCGTTTTTATTTTGTTTCGACGGATAAGGAGGGATAATGATAAAAGAGGCTATAGGCAGGCTTTCCGCCCGCAAAAACCTGACGTATGCCGAGGCATACGACGCCATGGACGAGATAATGAGCGGCAAGGCTTCCGCGGCGCAGACGAGCGCATACCTCACCGCCATGGCAATGAAGAACGAAACGCCGGAGGAACTCACGGCGTCTGCTTCGGCGATGCGGGCGCATTGCGTAAAGCTGCTGCAGGGCATGGACGTGCTGGAGATCGTGGGCACGGGCGGCAGCACCAATACCTTCAACGTCTCCACTACCGCGGCGCTCGTCGTCGCGGCGGGCGGAGTGAAGGTGGCAAAGCACGGCAACCGCATGGCTTCGGGCAAATGCGGAGCGGCGGACGTGCTCGAGGCTTTGGGAGTGAACATCATGCTGCCTGCGGCAAAGAGCGTAAAACTGCTGGATACCGCGGGTATATGCTTCCTGTTCGCGCAGAATTACCATATAGCGATGAAGTACGTCGTGCCCGCCCGCCGCGAGCTGGGCATCCGCACGCTGTTCGACGTGCTCGGGCCGCTTGCCGATCCCGCGGGCGCGAATATGGGCGTCATGGGCGTGACGGACGAGAAACTGCTCGTGCCGCTTGCCCGCGTGCTTTCGGACATCGGCGTGAAGAGCGCGATGGTGGAGTGCGCGGAGGACGGCGCGGACGAGATATCCGCGTCCGCTCCCACGCGGATATGCGAGGCAAAGGGCGGCAAGGTGCGGTCGTTCGTGATCGCTCCCGAGCAGTTCGGTATGAAGCGCTGCAAGAGCTACGAAACGGACGGCGGCACTCCCATGCGCAACGCCGCCACCGTGCGCGACATACTCGCGGGCAGGGAGCGCGGACCTAAGCGCGACGCCGTTCTGCTCAACGCGGGCGCGATGTTCGCGGTCGCGGGGCGGGCGAAAACGATCGCGGAAGGCGTGCGTCTTGCGGCGAAGATCGTAGACGACGGCGCTGCGGCGGATAAGCTCGAAGAGTTCGTCGCGCGCTCGCGCGGAAAATGAGAAAACATGCGGCGGCGCCATGCCGACGCACGGAGGGAATACAATGAAAAAAGGAAGGTTCGGCGAGTTCGGCGGTCAGTACATCACGGAAACGCTGATGAGCGAGCTGGAGAAACTCGAGAAGAACTATAACGAAGCCATGCGCGACGAGAGCTTTCTCGCTGAGCTGGAGCGTCTGTCGAAGCAGTATACGGGCAGACCGTCGCTACTCTATTACGCCGCGCGCATGACGGAAGATCTCGGCGGCGCGAAAGTGTACTTTAAGCGCGAAGACCTCAATCATACGGGTTCGCACAAGCTCAACAACGCGCTCGGTCAGGCGTTGCTCGCAAGGCGCATGGGCAAAACGCGGCTCATAGCCGAAACGGGCGCGGGTCAGCACGGAGTGGCTACGGCTACAGTGGCTGCGCTCCTCGGCATGGAGTGCGAAATATTCATGGGCAAGGTGGATACCGAACGCCAGGCGCTCAACGTCTACCGCATGGAGCTGCTGGGCGCGAAAGTGCATGCTGTCACGAGCGGCACGCAGACGCTCAAAGACGCCGTCAACGAAACGATGTGTGAGTGGAGCCGCCGTGCGGGGGACACTCATTACGTGCTCGGCTCGGTCATGGGTCCTCATCCGTTCCCCACGATCGTGCGCGACTTTCAGAGCGTCATCGGCAAAGAGGCAAGGGCGCAGATACTCGAGCGTGAGGGCAGGCTGCCCTCCGCCGTGCTCGCCTGCGTGGGCGGCGGGAGCAACGCGATAGGTATGTTCCACGCCTTCGTTCCGGACAAGGACGTGCGCCTTATCGGGTGCGAGGCGGGCGGCAGGGGAACGGATACCCCTTACCACGCCGCGACTATGGCAAAGGGCAGGCTCGGGATATTCCACGGCATGAAGTCCTACTTCTGCCAGGACGATCACGGTCAGATCGCCCCCGTGTATTCCATATCCGCGGGGTTGGACTACCCGGGCATAGGACCCGAGCACGCTTACCTGCGCGACAGCGGCAGGGCGGAATACGTCCCCGTTACCGACGACGAGGCGGTCTCCGCGTTCGAATACCTCGCGCGTACCGAGGGCATCATCTGTGCGATAGAGAGCGCTCACGCGGTGTACCGCGCGATGAAACTTGCGCCCTCTCTCGGCAGGGACGAAAGCATCGTCGTATGCCTGTCCGGCAGGGGAGACAAAGACGTCGCCGCTATAGCGAGATATAAAGGAGAGGATATCCATGAATGATATGATGTCCGTATTCGCAAAAGGCAAAGCGGTCGTGCCGTTCATCACGGCAGGCGACCCCGACGCGGCAAGCACCGTGAAGTATATCCTCGCGATGGCGGAAGGCGGCGCGGACATGATCGTCGTGAGCGTACCGTTCTCCGATCCCACCGCCGAAAGCCCCGCGGCTCAGGAAGCGAGCCTTCGCGCCCTCTCCGGCGGCATGACGCCCGACGGCGTGTTAGAGATCCTGCGCACCGTTCGCAAAAAATGCGACATCCCCGTGCTCCTTACATCGTATATGAACCCCGTGTTCTTCTACGGCTACGACGCATTTTTCTCTGCCCTCGGCAGCATAGGCGCTGCGTTCTACACGCCCGACCTGCCGTACGAGGAAAGAGGCGAGATATCGGATATCGCCGCGGTGCACGGCGTGCCCGTGCTGACCGCCGTCGCGTCCTCGTCGGGCAGTCGTATCCCTGCGATCGCGTCCGCAGCCTCCGGTTTCGTGCTCATAGCATCGCCTTCGGACGACCCCACGGGCGACGATCTCGCCGCCGCGGCAAAAGAGGTGAAAAAGTATACTTCCGTCCCCGTAGTCGCCGACCTCGGCGCGCTCGGGCTTGACCGCGCTTCCGCCGCCGCTCCGTTCGACGGCGTCGTGACCTCTTACCCCGTCCGTCTCATCGCCTCCGGCGCAACCCCCAGCGCTCTCGGCGAATATATTTCAGAGTTGAAAAAGAAGATAAATTCGTAATATCCGATCGGTATAAAAGCAAATACCTGCCCGTGCGAGACAAGCACAGGCGGGTATTTGCTTTTACCGTAATTTATTATAGTATAGTTTTTATAGGTGTCAATTCTTATGAGTGAGATTATGTGTTTCCTGTGATCTATCGGCAAAATTTTGTTGCGTTGTCATATTTGTTATGAATAAGAATAATAATTATAACGATAAAATGACAACTAAATCTATAAAAAATGACAACTCTGCGATTGACTTTTGCTCTGCGCATTGATATGATATTTGTAATTAAATCACGGAGATGATTCAATGAAGTTAAGAGAAAAAATAGACCGCCTTATGCAAAACGCCAAGATCGATACTTATAAAGACTTGCTTATAAAAATATATAAACAACTCGGAGATGATTCGGCTTATGAAAAAGCGGAACGGGAAAAAGGAAATTTCACTAAAATGTTAAATGGTGAAAGAGAATTAAATTCCAAATATTATGTTCCGATAGAGAGAATATTCGATATCAGAATTGCAGATATACTTTCTGATGACGCGAACATCAAACCTTTTTACCGCAATCGCGGATTGCGTTATACGGCGGCAACAAATGCGTATGAAGAATTTGAAAACTTGGCTGCGGAAACGAGTGATGGCGATCGTTCTGTTATTTTCAATACCGACGAATACAATAAGAGCATATTCGACTATATAATCGAATTCAGAGCCACAAACGGAATCAAATATCTTGTAGATGAGTTTTCGTTGCGGTATGAATGTTTGAGAACATCATTCTTTTCATCTAACAACGTAAATTGTTTTTGTTTTGGCGAAAATATCGATAAAATTGCCGATGTTTTATTCGAAGCAGATGACGGAGAAACTTTTACGAGATTGTTTTATGCGTATGATACGCTTAGTAATTATTATGATGACCAGAGGCAAATTTACGGTAAAGAGTCATTTATAAAAAAGATCCTTGATTCCACGGACATTTTCAGTAAATATCTTACGAGTGCAACTTATACTTTGTCGGAAATAAACCACGGATTTCAAAACAATAATCATAGCGGAATTTTTATAAATCCGATATTAAACAAATTATTGGAATCGGCGTTTGATGATCCGAAAAAATATGCCGATAAAATCATTGCAATATTAAATTACGGAATTGAGAATAATCCGAAGGTTATTGCAACGGCAATGGAGTGTGATGAAACAGGGAGTAATACTTTTGAAATTAAAGATAACGGAAGCGTAGAGCTGCGGAATATTTCGTGCGGTTGCGTTATCGTGATTAAAGATGATTACATAAATACGGATATAGCTTCCGAAATAAAAGAAAAGATATCTCAAATTAAAGAAATTAACAATAGAATACTTATACGCGAAACAGTGGATTTTTTTGGAATGAAACGATTGCAACGTAATAAATCGGGGAACATTATAAAACGTCACACGGATAATTTCATAGAATACGAAATGTACGCCAAGTTCAAGGATGTCGATTTACCCATATCTCGATTGTTATCGACTAAAGAAGGAATTGACGAGTTTGCGGCATATAAAGGGCAGAATAACTTATACAAGTATACGCCGGATATGATCGCCGAGATTGCGAAATTCTTAAAAAAATTGCATATAGAGTCCGCAAAAATTCTTAACGGACAAGTTTATGTTCATGGGAACATTAACGGCGAAAATTTATATTTCGAAGGTGACTCATTGGAGTGCGTAGCTAATTGGGATGATTGCCATATCGGCGATGTTTATGAAGATTTATTCGGTTTAATTTTGAATTTCAGCGGAGTTGCCGATAAGTTCAGAAATAACGAGGATGTGTTTGAAACGATCGTATATATATTCGAAATATACGGCGCGAATAAAGAATTTACAGAAAAAGTTATAGATCATTTCAAAGAAAATATTAAGGTTTTGGCGTCAAAACTCTGCTTCGATTCGGAACATGATATCAAAAAATATGAAAAATTAAAATGGTGTGAAACTTTTTTTGATATATACTCGGAACAGTTAATCGAAGCAGGAAAGGAGGTGAAATTATGAGTAAAAGACGCGGAGTTTCAGGATACACGCATACGCAACGACAGTTAGATGATTATGCGAATCAGCATAATCCGAATAATCATGCGTATTGGGACAATCTGGATAATCACGCCAATCAATGCAATCCGAATAATGATGCATATCGGAGCAGCCGAAAATGCTATGATGACGACGATGACGATTGACGGGAATCGTAGGATTTTTGCTTGAAAGAACATAGTGGAAATACACTGAATTGCATTTTCCCGCCATGGCGCGCTTGGCGCAGACAAGCGCGGCTCGCCGTTCCCGCCGCTTTTTGCCGAGCCGTTCGGCGTAAAACAAAGTCCTTGCTATTTTTTCGGGCGCATGGTATAATGTGAATGTGTCATTAAAAAACATGCGGAGGGCGGCGAATTGTCGGATATAAGCGAAAGGATAAAACAGTTGCGTACGGCGGCGGGGCTTACGCAGGCAAGCGTTGCCGAGCGTATGAACGTACATACGCAGACGGTGTCAAAGTGGGAGCGCGGTAAATGCGATCCCGACCTGTCTTCGTTGGGCGATCTTGCGGGATGTTTCGGCGTGAGCGTGGATGCTCTCCTCGGCTGCGGGGAGACGGACGGTTCCGTTTTCGGCGGAGCGTTCGACATTTCGGGGCTCGGCAGGGCGATAGCCGCCGAACGCAAGCGTATATCTCTCAGCCAGAGCGAGCTGGCGGAAGAGGCGGGCGTTCCCGCGGATACGGTGTCCAAATGGGAGCGCGGTATCGTCGCGCCTCCTGCCGAGGATCTCGTGCGCCTCGCGCGGCGTTTCGGCGTGCCCGTCTCGCGCCTGTATTACGGCGTGCTGCCCGACGCTCCCGTGCCCGCGCACGCGGCTGCGGCAAAGCGCGGCGGTATGCCGCTGACGGCGCTCCTGGCTGCGGCGGGACTGGTCATAGCGGCGCTCGCCGTTTTCGTGGGACTGTTCGCTACGGGCGCGTTGCGCACGGACAGGATATTCAGCGTTATCGCGGCGGGCAGGGAATACGCCGTGAGCGAGTACGACTGGTTCACGCCCGACGTTCCCGAGCTTGCGGGCTACGACTTCGTATGCTGGACGGACGGCAGCGGCGACGCCGTGAGCTTTCCGCGCAAGATAACCGAAGACGCCTCGTACGACGCGGTATATTCGCCGCGAGAATACCGCATAGACTATTGGACGGGCGGAGGAGTGCTCTCGGACGCGCCGTCCGTCATCACCGTGGAAAGCGGCAGCGTCTCTCTGCCGATCCCGACGAAGAGCGGCAGCGAGTTCCTCGGCTGGCACACGCTACCCGATCTTTCGGACGAGCCCGTCACCGCCGTGACATGCGCGGCGGCGGACGTGTCGCTTTACGCCGAGTGGAGCGACGGCGCGGCGAGTGTGAGGTACGAACTTTGCGGCGGCGTTATGCCCGTATCCAATCCCGAGACCGTAGCGGCGGAGGAAAAGCTCCTTGCCGAGCCCGTAAGGGAAGGGTACATCTTCCTCGGCTGGTACGACAGCCCGAACGGCGGCACGCGCTACGAGAGCGTCGGCGGCGACGGCGCGCGCAACGTCACGCTGTACGCCGTGTGGCAGCAGACGGACGAGGTGTACTCGGTGACGTACGAGCTTTGCGGCGGCAGCATGAGCGAGGAAAATCCCTCCGCGATGGAAGCGGGCGTTGTATATGCGCTCGCCGATCCCGAGCGCTCGGGATATGAGTTCGTCGGCTGGTGCGACAGCGCGGACGGCAGCGGTACTTATTACGAGGAACTGTACGGCATCTACCGCGACATCACGCTGTACGCCGTGTGGACGCCGGGGACGTATCTCGTGCGGTACGAATACGAGGGCTCTTACGTCGAAGGCAACGTCAACCCCAATTACATAACTTACGGCGAGCGCGTGGAGCTTTATCCCGTCGCGCTGCGCGGTCATACCTTCCTCGGCTGGTACGACGCGCCCGAGGGCGGAAACAGGGTGACGGTGATAGATGCGTCAAATCTGCTGACGCTGGACGTACTGTACGCCCGTTATGAAGCGAACGAGTATACCGTCACGCTGGACGCGGGCGCGGGGACGCTGCTCGGCGACAATAGCATTACCGTGATATTCGGCGATCGCGTCGAGCTGCCGACCCCCGTGCTCGCGGGGTACGATTTCCTCGGTTGGTACGACGCCGACGGCAACAGGATAGACGAAATAAACGAGAAAAACGCCTTTACGATGACGCTCACGGCTAAGTGGAGAGCGTCCGACGTCACATACGGGATAACTTACGAGCTTTGCGGCGGCAGCGCGCCTTCCGAGTCCAATCCGACGGTCGTTTCTCCGGGGCAGACGTTTGAATTGCATGCGCCCGAAAAAGAGGGATATAATTTCCTCGGCTGGTGCGATAAAGCGGACGGAAGCGGCGACTATTATGAGTATATCCCCGCGGACATAGCGGGCGATCTCACGCTTTACGCGGTGTGGCAGGAGATAACGGTAAGCGGCAGCAGCGAAAACTTCGAGTATAAAGTCGGCGTGCGCGGCGAAGTGACGCTGACGGGTTACAACGGACCGTTCGGCGCGAACGTGGTGATAGATATACCGTCGTTCATAGACGGCAGACCCGTGACCCGCATATCCGGCAGGTTCGTTTCCGAGGAGACGGGAGCGCATGAGGTGAAGTCGCTGACTATACCGGAAGGCATAACGGAGATAACGGACGGCGCGTTCGCCGATCTTATCATAGCCGAGCCGCTTTATCTCTCCGCGAGTGTGGAGAGGATAGACGGCGGCGCGTTCGAGGGCGCTACTCTCGAGCTGTATTTTGCGGAGAGCAGCGGGCTCACGGAGATAGGTGACAACGCTTTCGACGGCGCAGACGTGCTCAACGTTCCCGTGCTTCCCGAGGGGCTGGAGCGGCTGGGCGAGAACGCTCTCGCCGCGATATGCAACGGCTTCGTGCTGCCCGAGACGCTCACGGAGATCGCCGAAGGTTCGCTCGCCTGGTCGCGCGGCAACAGCATAGCGGAGATATGCGTGTACCTGCCCGGGTCGGTGACGAAGATAGTCGGCCGTCCCTTCCTCGGCAATCATGCCGACTCCACCGTAGTGTATACGCCGCTGTCCGAGGAGCAGACGGTAAGTCTTACCGCGGGCACGGGCGGCGCGGTGAAAGTCGTACATCTGACTGCGGAAGAGAGCGAGATCACGCTCGTCTGCGGAGATGATACCACTGTACTGCGCGGGCATGCCTTTTCGCTGCCTGTTCCCGAGGATGCCGGCGGCAGGCGGTTCATAGGCTGGAAGGAGCGCGGCGGCGGGTATGTGAACATGTATCATATCCCGACGGGCGACGTCACTCTCGACGCGGTGTTCGCCTCGGGCGGAGCGGACGGCTCGTCGCCCGAAAACGCGATAGAGCTGGGCGCGGGCGAAAGCGTTACCGTCGAATTCGCGGCAGGGGACACGGTATACCTTGTCTGGCGAGGCGGCGACGCGACTGTGAGAGCGGAAACGTTTACCGTTACGGCATACGGTGTGAACGGGTGGTACGAAAAGCAGGTGAGCCTTTATCCGTCGGGCGGAGCGGAGGATCGCTTGCCGGATAATGCCGTCGATACTTCGGGCGCATATTTCGAGGCGGAGGACGGCGAGGTATTCGAACTGTCCGCCAACGACAGTCGCATCTGCGGTTTCACATACCGCGTGGATATCCGCTTTTCCGTCTGACCCGAGATCGTATGATATATGAAAGCGGCTCTTCCTTAAAAGCAACGGGAAGAGCCGTTTTTTGTGCGCGCACATAAGCGTAAAAGGGGATATAAGCGCGAAAAGCGGGGAAATAAGCGTAAAAAGCGGGGGTTTCGGCAAAATCGGCTGTTGCGTAATGGTATCCGAAAGTGATACACTTAACTTGCTCGAGAGAGATATGCGGACGCGCATGTCGATACTTCAAGGAGAAAACACCAAAGCGCTTTGATCACTTACGATCATGAACAAGACCACCGCCGTGCTCGCATTGTACGACGAATTCAGAAAAGGCAGGAGCATAACCTTGCGTGACTGCTGCGGCTTATTGCATATATCCGTGCCGACCTTCCGCCGCTATATAGCTTTGCTGCGCGTCTATTTCATGGAACGCTACGGCACGGATATAGTCTACAACGCCGCTACCCGCGCCTATTCCGCCGATATACCCGACGGAGAGGAGTGAAAAACGCCGTTCGCAAGGAACGGCGTTTTATGGAGCTTTGAACCGGCGGCTTGCTGCTCAGCCGAGGACGCGTAAGCGTCCGAACGCCACGAGGAGCGTAAGCGACGAAGTATTACGAATCATTCGTAAGCAGCGTGGAATAGAACAAAACACCGCACATGCGGTGTTTTGTTTGGAGCTACTGGCCGGACTTGAACCGGCGACCTGCTGATTACGAATCAGCTGCTC